>PDWI01001653.1_pt1 | contig 35310 bp, 35 predicted proteins | sample 1430891 | NCBI WGS metagenome assembly PDWI01 (sample SAMN01162508, study PRJNA174530) | Oral metagenome, whole genome shotgun sequencing project. | biome: Marine environment; feature: Marine mammal; material: Swab sample of the gingival sulcus; isolation source: swab sample of gingival sulcus... | reverse complement strand
CTCATTACAAGAGGACATAGAGATGCGTGGGAATACGGATGGAGCACCTTCATAACTGCTCTTGATGGCGTTCTTCCTTAGACTGCAGGTGGGAGCCGACAAATGAGAACAGCACCAGCACCAGCACCAGCAGGACACCCACCATCAGACTCCCGGAGATATAGAGGCCGAAAAACCAGCCAAACACAGCGCAGCACAGAGCCAGCCCCTCCGCTTTTGTATTCTCCACAATGTATCCGAAGAGAAAGAACGACCCTATGGTGGCAACAACAATGGTAACAACAAGATGAATCAAAGTGTCAATCATGGACTCCTCACGTTTTAATTTTGTCCTCACCGCAGTAACACATGGTTTCAACTCATCACTGTCAAAAGCGACTGTCAGTATAAAGAGGCTGATCAGGGCGGGGGAAAAATCCGTCGCAGACCTCAGCCGGGCATACCAGGAATACGGGCGGGTGATGAAGAGCCTGGAAAAAGCCTGGACGGCACCACCAACCATTTGCGCAACACAGTTCTCAGTATAGCAGGTGCAGTCGGGGACGCAACTCTTTTCAAAGGAAGGATCAACGCCGCAATCGATTTCAACTCCACCGTTGAACAGAGCCGCATCGGGCTGGCGGCTCTTATCCGCACATTTACAACTGCCGACATGGAGGAACCTTTTCGGCAGGCGAAAGCAATTCAGAAACAGCTGCAGCTGTCCGGACTGAAGACCACCACGGCATAACAGTTCTTCAGGCAGGATAGGCTCGCACTGCGTGAAGGATTAACGATAAACCGGCATGGCCGGGCGGGTCTCGCCTGTGCACCACACAACAGATGGGAACAGCACTGACGGGCCATCTACGCTCTCACTTCAGCTGATTTACGGAAAAACAGACTTTACATTCACTCCATCGATAACACAGGCGGTACCCCTCAGCTCTCCCATGGAGCAGCTGGGGCAGGAACTCCGCGGTTTTCTCTATCACAACCACACCGCCCCCGGGGAAGAAGATTTGTTCTTTTCATTCAGACTTAACCTGTAATCCAAAGCCCAGTGATTTCATTACAGCCAGAATCGTTGTTAAAGTCGGGTTGCCTTGACTGCTAAGACTTTTATATAGCTGTTCTCTTGATAATCCTGTCTCTGCAGCAACTGCGGTCATGCCTTTAGATCGTGTCACAACACCAAAAGCTTTGGCAATATATCCAGGATCTCTGGTGTTGAAAGCATCATTCAAAAAAGATTCTATCGCCTCTGAAGAGTCCAGATACTCTGCCGGATCGAAAGGGAAAAATTTCTCAGTCATATTAAAACCTCGTTTGCTATTTTTTTCGCCAGAATAATATCTTTTTTCTGAGTTCGCTTTCTCCCACCACAAAGAAGCAGAATTATTTTATTACTACTTTTTTTATAGTAAACACGCCATCCACTCCCATAGTGGATACGTAATTCAAATATCCCATCGCCTACAAATTTAATATCACCGGCCAAACCTTCTGACAATCTGTGTATCCGTGAGACGACTAAACCTTTAACCTTGCTGTCCCTTAGAGCGTTTAACCAGTTCTGGAAGGTTTCTGTCTGCTTGATTTCCATCGTCTGCCTTTGGCGTTTTTCTTTTGTAGTTTATAAACTACACTGTTAAGAACAAAGATCAAGCTTTTTTCAGTAAAATTGTTTGTTAGCGAGCGCAGCTCGCCTTTCTCTCAGAGCGTAGCTCTGGGGCGGTGGTCTCCACGTCCGTGGGGGGCCAGACTGGCCCAGCTCTCTTTTACCATCTTTGTCGGGCTGATTCTCGCCCTCGTCTATGGCGTTCTGACCGATCTTCCCCCCGCCCACTCCTTCCATCCGGAAGATCCGTTCTTCTCCCGGAAGAGCCTTCAAAACGCTCAAAAGGAGACTCATCCTGCAGCTGTCCCTTCGAGCGACCAGAGGCCCGGAGCAGTGGCAGACACAGCCAACGGCAGCAGCCGCGGACTTCTGCGACCTTTTATTTCGTTTTTATTATTTTAATGTCTTAAATATTAAAAATAGAAAAAGAACACCGTCGTCTCCGCCGCAAAAACGACAGAGCGCTATGGGATGCGACGGCAATCCTGGTCAGACTGATCGCAAGAGAAAGAGACTGCTCTGCTCAGGAGTGAGCACGAGGGGAAGGATATCTTTGAGTGACCACAAAAAAGAAGGTATTCAAAGGGAGCACATTCCCCCTCTGAGCGCGGATCTCAATGGCCCATTTCCTTATATTCATAATCGTCATTTTCATGAAGGTTGCCATCGTCTCCCTTTCGGTAAAAAACACCATCACTGTCTCTGACATACCCCGCCCCGTCTTTGGACAGGTGCTGCCCATTCGAGCCTTTCAACCCGGTTGCCCCGTCACTGACATATTGAGTGCCGTCTTTCGACGACGAAAACCCTCCGTTACCATCAGCAACAAGGATATCACCTGCTGCTGATACCAATACGGGAAAGAGGAAAAACAGGACAGCTGTCAGCATGATCTTTTTCATCGGATTCTCCGTTATGAGATAACCCGGCAGAGCCGGGCGGGTTAGCCTGCGCGCCATACCAACAGAAAAAATCAGCACTGACGGGACATGCACGCCCTCACCTCGACTGATTTTCGGATAAACTGGCATGGCCAGGGCAAATCGCCTGCATGCCACAACAAGAGATGAAAATCATCACTTACGGGATATGCACGCCCTCACTTCGGCTGATTTACGGATAAATCTCGGCACACTTCACCATGCAGATACCTTTACCACAGCGAAAAATGTTGCGCAATACGGATTTTCATCCGCAGTTGCTGGTACCGTCTCACATCGTAAAGAGGATAACTCTTTTTTTTCAGGAAGAACAATCACTGCGGAGATCTTCCGGACATTGAGCAGCAACATGCCGGGCCATCGGTGTCGGCCCGGCATGCTGCGCTGCGGTTCTTTTTTTACCGGAGATCGAAACGATCAAGATTCATAACCTTATCCCAGGCGCGGACAAAGTCGGAAACAAACTTTTCCTCAGCATCTGAACATCCATAGACTTCAGCCAGGGCCCGCAACTGAGAATTTGAACCGAAAAGAAGATCAACACCGGTCGCAGTCCATTTGAGCTCACCACCCAGACGGTCACGACCCTCAAAAATATCCGGATCTTCAGCCGCCTTTGTCCATACCGTCTGCATGTCGAGCAGATTTATGAAAAAATCATTGGTGAGTGTTTCCGGCCGCTCGGTAAGGACCCCATGTTGTGACTGATCAGAATTGGTCTTTAACACCCGCATACCGCCAACAAGCACGGTCATTTCAGGAGCTGTCAACGTCAGCAGCTGTGCCCGGTCAACCAGCATGTCTCCACAGACAGCGGAGAACCCCGCTCTCTGATAATTTCTGAATCCGTCTGTTTTTGGTTCGAGAACAGCAAATGACGTCACATCAGTCTGCGCCAGTGACGCATCTGTACGCCCCGGGGTAAAGGGGACAGTCACATCGTGCCCACCTCTGCGGGCAGCCTCTTCAACACCGGCACAGCCGCCAAGGACGATCAAATCGGCAATGGAGATCTTCTTTCCCGAGGTTTGAGCGCTGTTGAACCGGTCGCCAATCTCTTCAAGAACACCCAGTACCCGCTGCAGCTGCCGCGGCTGATTGACCTCCCAGTCTTTCTGCGGTTGCAGCCGAAGACGGGCACCGTTGGCCCCTCCCCGTTTGTCCGACCCCCGGAAAGTCGAGGCGGAAGCCCATGCGGTCGAGACCAGTTCAGATACAAAGAGCCCGGAGTCGAGAATTTCAGCCTTGAGTTCAGCGATATCTGTGGCATCGACGAGAACATGGTCAACAGCCGGAACCGGATCCTGCCAGAGCAGGACTTCTGCCGGGACTTCCGGGCCAAGATAACGCGACCGGGGCCCCATATCACGATGGGTCAGCTTAAACCATGCCCGGGCAAAGGCATCACTGAAGGTCTCAGGATTTTCGAGAAAAGAGCGGGCGATGGCTTCGTACTTCGGATCATGACGAAGAGAGAGATCAGCGGTCGTCATCATCGGCCGATGTTTTTTGGTCGGATCATGGGCATCAACGATCATATCGTCATCGTCAACATCTTCAGCAAGCCACTGATACGCACCGGCAGGGCTTTTGACCAGCTCCCACTGGTATTTAAACAGTACTTTCAAATAGCCGGTATCCCACCTGGTCGGCTCAGGCTTCCACGCGCCTTCAATGCCGCTGCTGATGGTGTCCCCGCCTTTGCCGGAACCAAAACTGCTCCTCCAGCCAAGCCCCTGCTCTTCAACCGGTGCCCCCTCAGGCTCGGGACCGACATGATCGGCCGGGCCTGCACCGTGACATTTTCCAAACGTGTGGCCGCCGGCGACAAGGGCAACGGTCTCCTCATCGTTCATCCCCATTCGTGCAAAGGTGGAGCGGACATCAACAGCCGAAGCGAGCGGATCCGGATTCCCCCCCGGCCCCTCAGGATTGACATAGATCAGGCCCATCTGTACCGCGGCCAGCGGATTGACGGAATCCCCGCCGGGCTCCTGCTCTCTGTTCTCTGCCGCCGCGAGCCACTCCTTCTCGTCTCCCCAGTACGTATCTTCTTCAGGCTCCCAGATATCCTCACGTCCACCCCCGAACCCAAAGGTCTTCAACCCCATCGATTCGAGAGCACAGTTCCCGGCAAGAATGATCAGGTCGGCCCAGGAGATTCTGCTGCCGTACTTCTGTTTTATCGGCCAGAGCAGCCTGCGGGCCTTGTCAAGATTAACGTTGTCCGGCCAGCTGTTCACAGGGGCAAGACGCTGATTGCCTGAACCGGCACCTCCACGGCCGTCAACGATACGGTATGTGCCGGCGCTGTGCCAGGCCATGCGGATGAAGAAACCGCCATAATGCCCCCAGTCGGCGGGCCACCACGACTGTGAATCTGTCATCAGCCGGTACAGATCTTTTTTGACCGAGGCAAAATCGAGCTTTTTGAACTCTTCTGCATAGCTGAAGTCTCTGCCCATCGGATTTGACCGCAACGAGTGCTGATGAAGAATATGAAGCTTCAATTGACCGGGCCACCAGTCGCTGTTTGCCGTTCCGGTTCCGGCCGGCCGGCTGCTGTTTTTGCCGGTTACCGGACATCTGCTGCGCTCACTCATAACTGCCTCCTTTCTTTACGAATACTCTCTGCATACTCCTCCTGTCCTGAATCTGCCGGAGGGGCAGATTCAGAGTTCCTCTGCTTGATCTTCCAGGTGTTTTTGCGAACACCTGAAACACACACCACGCACCTCAACACAGGTTGATACTGGCTGACCAAATTTGGCGATAAACTCCTCAGGCAACGCGAGCTGATCAAAGTCTTTGCCATCAAAATCACGGACAAACCCGCAGACACTGCAGACAAAGTGGTGATGCCGGCTGAGGTTGGCGTCAAATCGGGTGCTCTCGCGGGTCACCCCGAGCGTGTTGATCAACCCGAGGTCGTTAAAAAGCCACAGAGCTCGATACACAGTATCAAGAGAGATGGTCGGCATCCGCTCTCTGACCCGCTGATACACCGTCTCTGCATCAGGATGATCTTCGGCCTTTGCAAGCTCGCGGAAAATCTCCAGCCGCTGAGGAGTGATCTTGATCTTTTGCTTTCTGCAGACCTCTTCGAACATCGTGATCCGCTCTCCGGTTGCGCACCCTCTCATAATGACAACACCCCGCAAGTAACGTTCGTCTGTTCCCGAACAAACCGCATCAAAGCTGCGACAATCGACCATGTGACGGCCGCACCCCGTGCACTCCGCCTCAGCTGAACTAAACAGGAATATATTCTTACCTAAGAAATCATACTTATAAATTCAGCAAATGTCAACAGCTGGTTGAAACACCCTGCTCTCCGGCGAGAACAGCCGCTGTCACCTCACGCCGGGAAATACGGCGCATGTATGCAGATAAAGAGAAAGAGAGCGGAACGTCACCAGCAGCAGAACTGCCGGCAACATCGCAACATGGAAGCGGCCGGCTGAACGTAACAGCAGCAGTGCGAAATCGCCAGATACACATAAAGGGGACCTTGAATACTCTTGTCTTTTGTTGCGTCGAGGCACAGGAGAAAATGTACTGCAGCCATAGACTGCTCTTCCGGGAATACATCTTCGACTGCAACGAAAAAGATGGGCAAAAGACTGAGCGCTCAAGGTTCCGATAAACTGGCATGGCCAGGGCGGGTCGCCTGTGCGCCACAACAACAGATGAAAATCAGCACTTACGGGATATGTACACCTCATTCCAGCTGATTTACGGATAAAAAAGGCGGGGCCGGCATGAAAACATGCCGGCCCCGCCTTCTGGCAAAGAGTCTGTCGACAATCAGAACAGAGTTAATTTTTGCGGCTGAGCTGCCTCCGGCGAAGAGCGGCAAGACCAGTCAGCCCTGCCCCAAAAAGGAAGAGTGTCGCCGGTTCGGGAACGGCACCACTACCGGAAGGCAGTTTCACAATCAGATCCTGGGTAGAACCATCCGCTGCAATGAGATAGTTGTTGAGCAGATCGCCGCGGATCTCATCGGTAAGAACAAGGTGATCAAGAGCCTGTCTAAGTTCATGGACATTGCTTTCCAACTCTCCTCCCCCATGGTGATGATGATGTGATCCAGAGTAGAAGGTCAGATCATCTTCGACCGTCTCCCAGATCACGGCCTGCAGTGCCGCCGCTTCCAGTCTTTCGCTTCTCGAATTGTGGGTATCATTGCCCGGAGCATAGTTTTCAACCAGCCATGCCGCCTTGTAGTAGGCATCGTTGTGGAACTCATCGAGAGTTTTAAACGCATAGGAGTTGCGCTCCTCATCATTACGTCTGCCGTAGAACTCAACGCAATACGCAAAAGAGTCTTTATCGACATAGCCGTACTCCGGGATGGTTGCATCAAAATCCATCTCTGCAACCTTGACCTTATAAACCTGTGAAGAATGGTCCTTTTTCATCTTGATCTTGACCCGATCGTGAGAATCGGTTTTCGGCACTCCGGTTCCATGAACAACAAGGGCATCAGCAGTACTGAACATTCCGAGGACCAGACCGGCAACAGAAACAGCAATCATTTTCTTCATAGCTTTCTCCTTTTGTAGATGAAGTAGAGTGAACAGGTGCCCTGCATCAACACCGAGGTAATAGCAATATGTGTGCCAGATATTCTCTTTTTTTCTTCTCTATTTATCAACGGGTTAGGGAAAAAGAGTGCCGTCTGCCCGCGCAAAATGACCTTTTTTCCGGAATGAAAATCCGTTTTTTCGGACAGCAGTCTGAGAAGAACAACGCTGGAGCTGTTTTACGGAGTAAATTTACAGAATTGCAGGTTTGAGGAAAAGGAGACACTGGTGGCAGTTCAACCACACTCACAAACAGACAAAAAGAGCGCCTTCACCACTACCGCCATTATAACATACTGAAATAAAAGAATTTTAGCAAGAAAACTTGCGATACCATTTTTTCCGGAATTGCAGCAGAGTAGCATTGTCCACATCGGCAGTCCATCTGTACAGGCTGGCTCTTTTTCTGGTCTTCGTCATGGCTTCGGAAAAGACAATACCTTCCTAAAAACGATATGTTATCTGAAGACAGCACGCTCTGAACCAACAGCCCCAAAGACAGCAGAAGAGAGGAAAGAACGCTGCTCTACAGAACTATCTCTTTGAAAAATTTAAATAACTAAGGAAAGAGCCAACAGGACAGGCAGTCGTGTAGACAGAAATCAGTGTTTCAGGTAGAACTGCAGCTCAGACGACCGCTCTACAGAATCCTCCGGAAACATGGAAAAGATGAAAAAAAAGCGGAAAAATATAGTATCCGACAGACGACCACCCACGAACGCTGGCAACGAAAACGATCCCTGGAAAAACTCCGGCAACAACACCCCTCCCGACTCCTTTTCGTTACTCCGCAGATGTGCAGTACCCGGGTTATCCGGGCAGCCTCCTCTCCGACCAGACTCCCGCTACCTGCGGTTCGCCGCGTCATCTCGAGCCAGCGGGCTCAAGGACGTGCCAGGCTTCTGGAAGTTTATAGCCCTGACGTACTTTTGTAAACATGGGTTGTGTCCGGAACAGACACGTTATTTAACGAGGTTCGTTTCACTCGCCGGGTCGTTCGCATGAGGAGAAAAATGGAATTTTCTCACTATTACCCCGATTAAAACTCTCCGTGGAAAGAGAAAGATGAATCGTTTGTTTTTTGTAGTACTTTTTATGACCATCACCTGCACACTAAACAGTTGCACAGTATTTAAAGCTGTCCGTATTATGAACAGTGGAGATGTCGCTTTTATCAACGACATCGAAAAAAGGATTCCCTTTACCTTGCGAGGACATCTGATAACGATAAAAGCAAAACTGAACAACTCCTCAAAAGAGTATAATTTTATACTTGATACAGGAGCATTCAATCTTATTAAGCAAGAGGTCGCGGATGAGCTTGGACTGCCAACCGGTCTTGAAGTTAACGCAACCGGCAGTCAGGGGAAAAACAAAAAAATTCATCTCGTTAAACTGGACACAGTAAATGTGGGCGGGGTTGTTGTAAATAACTGTCCCTCAGGTGTCATTGAAAGTGACTCACTCTTTCCAAAGGATATTGCCGGTCTTATTGGCTCAAATTTTCTCCGTTTTTTTACCGTAACAATTGATTTTAAAGAACACAAAATTATTCTGTCAAAAAACGCTCTGGACAAACAAAACTCTCTTCCTGTAACCCTGGAAATGAAACACGGATTTGCTCCGTTTTTTGACTGCACTCTTGACGACAGGACCAAAATCAAAGCTCTCATTGACACAGGCACCCCTGTAACCTCTTTGGCTCTGCCATTACTGAAAAAAACCAGCGCGTTCCGCCAGGGGAAAGTTCTCAAAGGAACAGGAAGTACATCTGGAGGTATTGGCGGCAGGTCAGATGAGAGTTATGCTGTACGAATCAAAAAGATAACTATCGGCGATGACACAATAAAAGACCTTCCTGTTTTTTCTCACGCTGACGACTCTGTTCAAATGTTTACAGGCTATGATATATTGAGCAGGAACAAGGTAATTATTGACTACCCAGGTCGCAGATTAAAGCTGATTCCAAACGGCAGGATATTTGATCTTAATCCGGCATATTTTGGGGTCGCTTTTGAGAAAAAAAATGGCAAAACATATGTTGCTGGTTTATGGAAAAACAGCTCGATTAAAAACAGTGGGATTCATATCGGCGATGAGGTGCTGAGAATCAACGATATTGAGACAAATAAACTGTCAAGTATTGATCTCATTGCAATTCTCATGAGCGCACAACACAGCACAATGACGATGGAGATTGGAGATAAAGAACAAATTCGATCTGTAACGTTGAGAAAAGAGCGATATTTATCCAAAGATCAGCTGGAATAAGGTGCACATACCTCGTCTGTGCTGATTTTCAGCCCTTGTTATAGCGTGCAGGCGACCCGCCCGGCTATGTCGGTTTGTCAAAAATATAACAGGATATCGACCAGGGTGTTTTACGTGCCAGTTCGTTGCGAAAGGAGATCACAATGAATAACAGAGATATTTCACTTGACCTTCTGAGAAGCTTATGCATTTTGTATATAGTCGGATTTTGGCATCTGTTTAATTACACTGATGCATTCCCTCAATACTATAACATTATCACCCTGAGAGTTACGTGGACAGTACTCGCTTCTTTTACGCTTCTATCTGGATATTTTGTCGGGATTAAAAACGAAAATTTTGATAAAAAAAATACATGGAAATTCTTTAAAAAACGTGTGCTGCGAATATACCCGCTATACGCAACAGCGTTGCTGCTGTTCTTTTTGTTTGGTCTCGCAGACCTGTCTACAGTAATGAAGGCATCAATTGCGGTTTCAATGTTTTCAAAACCTGCGCCACCAACCCTTTGGTATATAACGATGCTGCTGGTCTTTTATACGATATCACCGATACTGTTAAAAAGCATTCAATCTAAAAAAATAGCAGCGGCAGCAGCAGGCTATGTATTGCTCTCATTTACCCTGCTGATCGTTCACTACTTTTTGAGGAATATAGATCTCAGAGTTCTCGTTTATCTTCCCTCTTTTTATCTGGGAATACTCCTCTCCACAGAGAAGATAATCGTGCCCGGAAAAGCCTTAGTCTTGTTACTTGTTGCAGGACTCTTCTTTTCTTTTATCTTGAATCAGAATAACTTAGCTGTTGATGGATTACTCGCCACTCCTCTGGTTACCGTTGGAGCATACTGCATATTTGTCTCTTTTAAAAAAATCCCACTAAAAAATCCCTTTTATTCAGCAGTCTCGACACTGGCCTACTCCAGCTACTGCATGTATCTCTTTCATAGACCTCTTTATATAACCCTGAAGAAAATATATTTCCCTGGAAGCGGCATGGCTCAGACGGGATACCTCATCTTTTTTTGCCTTCCCTGTGTCATTATACTTTCAATGTATATTCAAAAATATAATGACTCTATAATAAGATTTTTCCAGGGGGTCTTTCCGACTCACAATCCTGTTTAAAAAGACCCCGCGTTGTTATTCATCAGGGCTTCTTAAACATGGAACCCCTCTGGATATTCACTCTTTTGGCCGCCTCAATGGGACCACTTTCAGAGGAGTACGCAAAGGGGTCCATAATTTTGGCGATATCACCCCTCAGACTGCAGAGCTGTCCCCCGGATGCCAGCCATCAGGAAGCACCGTCTCCCGGGGGATGACAATAACACCGTCACGTACCGAGTAGAGCGGGTAGTCACCGTCGGCGAGTCCTTTTGGAGAAATGACCACACCGTCACCGATACGCACGTTCTTGTCGATGATCGCGTTTTCGATCCGGCAGTATCGTCCAATCCCGAGAGGCTGAGTATTGCCATAGACAAGATCTTCCCAGTAGTCGAGCCCCATCAGCACCGAGTTGCGAACAGTACAGCCGTCACCGATACTCTGGCGCAGACCGACGACCGAATTGTACAGAGTACTGCTGCTGATGCAGATCCCGTTTGACAGCAGTACCCGGTCCACCTGCGAATCGATTACCCGTGCCGGCGGCAAAAAACACGGCCGAGAGAAGATACGTCCCTCGTTGACGTTAAACGAAAACGGCGGATTATTCGCACAGAGCTCAAGATTGGCCTGCCAGAAGGAGCCGATGGTGCCGATATCCTTCCAGTAGTCATGAAAAATATAGCTGCAGACCCGATAGTTCTCGAGGGCCCTGGGAATAATATCGCGGCCAAAATCGTTGTTCACCCTCTCTTCGAGGAGCTCCTGAAGTATCCGGAAGTTGAAGATATAGATTCCCATGCTGGCAAGAAAACTTCCGGGTTCGTACGGAACGTAAAACTCCTCGGTCAACTCTGCAGGCGAGGGTTTTTCAATAAAGCGGTCGATTACCCCGTCGGCACCGGCGTGGAGAATGCCAAAGGACGATGCCTGCTCACGGCTCACCGGAGTCGTACAGACAGAGACATCGGCATCACTGTAGATGTGAGAACGGAGGAGAGTCTGAAAGTTCATCCGGTAGAGATGGTCGCCGGCAAGTATAAGGACATAATCGGGGCGCAGACGGTGGAAGTGCACCATCGTCTTGCGAACGGCATCGGCAGTTCCCTGAAACCACTCACCGGACTCCGGAGTCTGCTCTGCAGCGAGCAGATGGACAAAACCCTCCGAAAACTGGTCAAACTGGTAGGTTGCCTGAACATGAGTGTGCAGCGAGGCGCTGTTGTACTGGGTGAGGAGGAAGATCCGAAAAATTCGGCTGTTTATACAGTTACTGATCGGAATATCCACCAGCCGGTACTGTCCCGCAAGTGGAACCGCAGGTTTCGCCCTGTTGCGGGTCAGCGGACTCAGCCTGCTGCCCTCGCCACCGCCAAGAATAACCCCGAGTACATTCATCTCATCCCCCTGAACGAATACCCCTTCCCTGTTATCGATTCCGCAGCAGACGGGAAAATGAACCAGAACTATCCGGCCATTCGCGTCATACATCTTCACCTGAAACGGAAACAGTGGCTGTCCAAGTCCTCATGAAAGAGATTACACGACTCCCTGGTGAAAACTATATGCCGTCTCCTGACGAAAGGCAACCTGTCCGCCGGTGATATCACCCCTTGTTCAACAGCAGTTTTACCACAGAACCACCGCCGTTCAGACTCCGTCACCCCGTTCATAGCCTTCATCCACCGCCTGTGATTCAGCTTTGGCCGCAGCTGCCGCGAGCTGATCGCAGCGCTCATTATCAGGGTTGCCGGCATGGCCTTTGACCCACCGGAACTCAACCTCCACAGCCGCGGTCAGCTCGAGAAGCTGTTTCCAGAGATCAGCGTTGGCGACAGGCTCGCCACTGCTCTTCGTCCATCCCCGGCGGCGCCACCCCTGCGCCCAGCCCCTCGCCATGCCGTTAACCAGATAGCTGGAATCGGAGTAAAGGCAGACCGGTCTGTCCACAGCCGCAACAGCACCAAGGGCAACAATGGCGGCGGTCAGCTCCATACGGTTGTTGGTGGTAAGGCGAAAGCCGCCGGAAAATTCGCGCCGGACATCGCCAAAATCAACAACAACACCGTATCCGCCCGGACCGGGATTGTTGATACTGCCACCGTCAGTATGGATAATAATCGCCCCCTCTGCCGGAGGCGGCAGCACCCTGCCTGCAGACGGGAAACGGCTCTTTTTTTGCCGCGAGCTGTACACCGGGTTTTTGAGAAAGGCACGCGCCTCGGCCTCGGTCGAAAAACTTTTATAGATCGCCCCCGCAACCCCCTTCACCTGCGAGGCACAGCTCGGCCAGTCAGTATAAATTCCGGGTGTCTTCCCTGACGCGACCGCATAGAACTTTTTTTTTGCCATCTCAACTCCCCTCACCTCTTTTACAAAGGCCGCACCGGCATAGCCGGGCAAATCCACCTGCGCGCGCCACAACAACAGCTGAAAATCATCACTTACGGGACATGCACGCTCTCACTTCGACTTATTTTCGAATAAACTGGCATGCCCAGGGCGAGTCGCCTGCAGGCCACAACAACAGATGAAAATCATCACTTACAGGACATGCACGCTCTCACTTCGACTTATTTTCGAATAAAAAAAGAGCCGGGATGCGACCTGCACAACCCGACTCCAAAATCTGCTTTCCCGCCCGGGGAATCAGCAGCTGCTTCATCCAATTTTTTTCTTCTCCTCTTTTTTTTCCGCGACCGGTTCTCCTTTTTTATCGACCTGGCCGGCAATCGAACCCCGGGTGATCTCTATCTTCACCCCGTCAGCAATTTCGAGAGTAACCAGTCTCTCCGAAAGGTCGGTGATGGTACCCAGTATCCCGCCGGTGGTGGTCACACGGATACCGCGCTTGAGAGAGGCGAGAAACTGCTGATGGCGTTTCGCCTGCTTCTGCTGCGGCCGGATAAGGAGAAAGTAAAAGACAACAAAGATAAGGATGAACGGGATCATCCCTGCAAGCCCGCCGACTCCGGTGGAACTGGCAGAGGCATCTGCTGCATATGCGACATCTGTAAACATGGTAAAACCTCCTGAATAACGGGCACCCTGAAAATCCGGTCTTTTGCCGGTTCTCTTCACTGACAGACAAAAACGTATCGTCGGAAGACTCGCTATGCCGGCGAGACACGTTGTCTCCAGCCGCAAAGAAAACCACATGACAAGAGTATTCAACCTGCCCTTGCGTTGATTTTTCTCGTAAACGGCATCGTTCAGCCTGCTAAAATACTCACTCCTCTTCGCGGGCGCCATAGAAATTTTTACGAAAGGCGGAGTAGCGGTCCTCGTCGATCGCTGCGCGGATTTCAGCCATCAGATTCAGATAGAAGTGGAGATTATGGATCGTGTTCAGGTGGCTGCCAAGGATCTCTTTCGCGATAAAGAGGTGGCGCAGATAGGCGCGGGAGTAGTTGCGACAGGTGTAACAGGAGCAGCTGACGTCGATCGGACTGTCATCATCCTGAAAACGCGCGTTTCTGATATTGATCTTCCCCCTGCGGGTAAAGAGTGATCCGTTGCGGGCGTTACGGGTCGGCATGACGCAGTCAAACATGTCAATGCCCCGATACACCCCTTCGACAAGGTCGGCAGGGGTCCCGACCCCCATCAGATACCGACAGCGTTCAACCGGCAGCCAGCGCGTGGTTTCTGCAGTCATTTCGTACATCATCGCCTTCTCTTCACCGACACTGAGCCCGCCGACCGCATAGCCGTCAAAACCGATCTCCTGCAGCGCCCCGGCATGGGCTCTGCGCAGTTCGGGAAACATCCCGCCCTGGACAATACCAAAGAGCAGCCGATCCCGCTTTGTGTGCGCCGCCCGGCAGCGTGCCGCCCAGCGGGTGGTAAGATCCGTTTTGAGGACAGTTTCGCTGCGGCTGCAGGGACTGGGGATACAGGTATCAAGACACATCATGATATCAGAGCCGAGACTCTGCTGGACCTCGACAGCGTCTTCCGGACGGAGAAAGAGTTTTGCGCCGTCAAGGTGAGAGCGGAAGGCAGCCCCCTCTTCACTGATCTTCACCAGCCCCTTGAGACTGAAGATCTGAAAGCCGCCGGAGTCGGTAAGAATCGAACCGTTCCAGTTCATAAACCGGTGCAGCCCGCCGAGGGACTCAACCCGTTTATGTCCGGGCCGGAGAAAGAGGTGGTAGGTGTTGCCGAGGATAATCTGCGCCCCCGCCTCTTCGAGGTTCTCCGGAGTCACCCCCTTGACGGTGCCCCGGGTGCCGACCGGCATGAACACAGGGGTCTCTATCACTCCGTGACGGGTCTGGAGTCGACCTCTGCGGGCAGCACAGTCAGAGGCGGTTTTCAGCAGGGTAAAAGGTGATTTTCCCATCGAAAATTCCATAATAAAAGAGAAGTCTACTATTTCGGCTGCGGTCTTCGTCCATCCGGGATGAAGGCAAACCACAGGCATATGTTCACGTGTTCGGGAGGAGAGAGCCGGAAAATGACGATAAAACGGGGTCGCAACCGCACTCTCTTCCCAAAGCGGCAGCAGACCGACACACTCTGCTTCGGGTTTTTCCTGTTGTTTTCTTATAGTACAGTTATATATTGACGGGGAGACATCTTCGGGAGAACCCCTCCCGACGCTCTGAAGAGACGGCCTTTCGCCTGTTTGCTTTACACAGCCAGAATCTGTATCCCGAATCGTCAAAAAATATCCGGTTAAAACTTTTCCCTGCGCCTCCGATAGGAACAGAATCGGGAGAAGATGCAAAGCCCACCCTCGGTTTCATATCTGTTCAAGGCGAAAGAGATACCATGTACACAATACTTCTTTTTACCCACAGTCAAGATGTCAGAAAAGAGCTCACCCTCGCCCTTGAAGCGTGGAAAGTGCGCCCTCTGGTTCTCTCCGTCGGAGAAAACCCCGACCCGGTCAACAGCTGCAGCGCCGGACTTGCCGTCGTCGAACTTCCCGACGAGGTGACGGCAGCGGAAAAACGCCTTATGAAACTCACCAGAAGCCTCCCCTGGCTGCCGTTTCTTGCGGTCAGTCACGACCCTGAGGCGATGGCAGAGATCGCGCTCAGCAACGGCGCCGAAGCCTGTCTCCGCCTGCCGCTCAACGAAGAGGAGCTTATCCGCGAGGCCGACGCTCTGCTGAGCCGGGAGGGGTTCGGGGTTATCAGCGGCATTCCGCTGCACAGCTGTCTGCAGATCATCGAAAGTGAAAACACCACCTGCACCCTTGAAGTTTCGTACAAAAGCCGGAGAGGCCTCCTCTTTCTCAGAAACGGAAACCTGATTGATGCGATGACCGGAACGCTCAGCGGCGAAGCGGCAGCGCTTGAAATTATGGGCTGGCCGGAGAGCACACTGCAGATGCGGTTTTTCAACGATCAGCGCCCACTGCAGATCAACAGGCCGGGGCTGGAGCTGATTATGGAGGCGTATCGAAAACGCTCGGAAGAGGAGATCTTACACTCCGGCACCGAGTATATCGAACAGCACCAGCTGGCGATGAAACACTTCTCGACCGCTGATCATCCGATTCCGCTCAGCCCCCAGGACCAGGTGATAATCCAGCTGAAGAGCGACGCCACCCCGCTGTCGGCCACCTTTGTCGGAATGCTTGCGGAGCATCTTTTTATCACCACCAATCCCTTCCAGAGCAGGGACTGTACCGCAGTCGCCAATGAGATGAACCTTGTTCTGATCAAATTTATCCACAACGGCCGGGTGTGGATATTCAAAACCTTTCTTCAGCAGCAGATCGAAGGGCCGCAGGGACTGCTTCTCTTCAGCTGGCCTCAGGTCCTCCACTGCCACGAACTGCGTAAGGCCAGGCGTACCGCGATCTACGTCCCCTCAACCTTTCGTTTTGATGACGGCCAGGAGCTTTACGGAGCCCTGATCGACCTCAGTCTCCACGGCAGTCTCTACCAGATCAAACGCCACGAAGACCGGCCGCTGCCGGCGCTCACCCGCGACACCCCGATTCTGCTGCGCTGTCTGCTTCCGGGAATCAAGGAGGAGCAGGTGATCAACTGCCGGGTCCGTAATCTGCGCACCACCGCAACCCACCACCATATCGGGGTCGAGTTTGAACGGGTGCCCGCCTACCTTGCAAATATCATCACCCGCTATCTCTGCACTCAGGAGGAGTCGCCCGCAACCCGCCACTGAGAGCGCTGCTGTGAAGCAACACTGCAGGCCCGCCCGATCTCAAGGCGCAGCTCTTTCTCACGGCTCAGAATATCGGCAGCAAGAGCAAACTGTCGCTGCGCCCGGCGCAGATTGAGACCGTCCTCTGCAACACGAAAGTAGAGATTCCCCTCCAGATGATCGGTAAGAAAGCGTAATCCAAGCTCAAAACTGAGCAGCAGCAGAGCATCCCAGATCAGCGCCGCCTCTCTTTCTGCGACCTCTGTCACCGTACAATACCCGGTAACAACAGCGCGCAGAAGTCCCGCATCCACCCGCGGCGGTCTGCTGCCCTGCTCACCGGCCCGATTACAGCAGGAGCGCAGACAGTCACCGAGATCAACAAGACGCAGACCGATACCGACGGTATCAAAATCAAGAAGGCCGCAGGCGATCCCCGTCTCTTCAAAGATAAAATTGTCGCACTTCGGATCCCCGTGAATCCCCTGCATGCTGAGGATTCCGGCGGCATGGGCCGCAGTCAGACGATCGCCAAAAGGGCGCAGGCGGGCGACCATCTCCCGCTCGTCTCTGCAAAGACGATCGGGATGTGCTGAACGGGCGGAATCGAAGGCCGCAAGACAGCTGTGTATGTCATGAAAACCGGGAAGCGGATCGCTGAGATCACCCGGTTTCAAGACAGAGAGAAGGTCGTGAAAACGGCCGAGAACAGCGCCGAGGGAGTGCCCCTGGGCCTCACTGTCAATCCTCGTCAGACTGCGACAAGGGATGTAGCGCAGTGCCCGCCAGATATCTCCCCGGGCATCTTCGCTGTAGAGGCCGCCGCGGTCAGTTTGCAACGGGGCGGCGAACCGGAGCCCGCACTGTCCGGCAAAGAGGTCGGCAAGGCGGAAACTGTTTTCGACCACCGCGACAGGATCGGGGAAAACGGCACGGTTGAGTCGCTGGAGAACAAACAAAGGCGCGGCGGCACAGCTGACCAGAAACGTATCGTTGATATTACCGCAGCCAAGAGGGGTCACAGCCTCCACCCCTCCTGGAAAAAAGGCGGCAGCCGCTGTCCGGGCGGCCGCGATCATCACCGCAGTCTCCGGGCACAGCAGGCGCAGCCACGAAGGGTGGCGTCAGCAGCGACGATCAGCGATACGGGAAACGTCTCCATCAGCCACGACATCGCCCCTTTTGCCCGAAAGGCATCAAGAAAAATCGAAAAATCAAGGTCCCGGTGCAGCTTTGGCAGGATCCCGCCGCCAAGATAAACACCCCCCTTTGCCAGCAGCTTCAGCGCAAGATTACCGGCCTCGCTGCCGAGAATTTCGAGAAAAAGGCGGACGGCACACCCGCAGGCGGGACAGCCCGCGGCCGCAGCGGCAGTGATCGCAGGGGCCGAATCCCCCCCCTCTTCAACGACAACCCCGGAGGCGGCAGGCAGCCCCAGCTCTTCGACCGCAAAGCGGTAGAGTCGGACGATACCACTGCCGCAGAGAAACGACTCGCCACAGACATGATCAAGCTCCCGACGCGCCCAGCGCAGCAGCTGCTCCTGCTCGTTGCCGTGCGGGGCAAAGCTGCAGTGCCCGCCTTCGCCGCCACGGGCAAAGAAGAGCTCATCCCGGTGCAGCAGAAAGCCCTCGCCAAGCCCGGTACCGGGAGCGAGAACAGCGCAAAGAGGATCGTCACCTTTCTGCCCCTGCTGAAGAGTGCGGAGCGCGTGTTCAGGAAGCACCGCGATCGAGGCGGCAACGGCGGTGAGATCGTTAATCATCATCAGATGCAGCCCCAGTTTTTTTTCAAAACGGTCGGCATCAATACTCCAGTCGCGATTGGTCAGCCGAACCCGGCGGTTATCGACCGGGCCGGCAATTGCAAAGCAGGCCCTCTGTGGACGAAGAGCACTCTCCTCAGTAAAGAGCGCAAAGAGATCAAGCGGATCGGAAAAGTCGTCATTACGGAAACGACGCTGCCCCTCAAGAACAACACCATGCGCGCAAGGCACAGCGATGGCAACATCACTTTTGGTCCCGCCGATATCGGCAACAAGCGTTTCAAACTCCACGGCTTTCTCCTCTGCACAGCTGCTGGTCAGCAGAGCGGTGCAGGCTCTCTCTGTTTCCGGTTGTAAGCACAGGGGAGATCCACAAAAAAGGCGCTTCCAGACGCCCCGCACACCGGGAGGTATCGTTATCCCAAATGTTCCGGCCTGTCTCCGGCGACATGACGAATCAGCCGGGCCTCGGGCCGATTCTCATTTTCCGGATTCCGATAGAGCGTAAATTCAAAGATATTCGACGGATCAAGAAACATCGCATCGTTGCCATCGACCGCCTGAGAGCAGTGGAAAAAAAGACTCTCGGCGTGCAGGCCCTGGCTGTTGCGGGTGTAGTAGCGCATAAAACCGAAACCACGATCATTACGGTAGCTGCTCACCATCCCGCGCAGCCGTCCGGCGTCCTCTTCATCACTCCCCTCTGCAGTCACCGGCAGCAGCCCGGGAATAAGATACCCGGAGATGTAGCTGTCCGCGGTCTCCCGCAGCGCGTTACTGACATTTTTGAAGCCGATCACCTCGACCCGGCAGCCCATGTTCTGCAGCGCGGTCACGAGGCGAACAAAGTCGCCGTCACCGGTCAGCAGGATCACCCGGTCGAGGTTGCGCGCCTGAAGCAGCGCGTCGATGGCAAGATCCATATCAGCATTGGCCTTGGTGGTCAAAATCCCCTCGTCATCGACAAAATGTTTGACGTACTTTTTGATCAGCTTGAACCCGCACTGACGGATAACGTTGTGGTAGTGGTACAGCTTGGCACGATACTCCGGATCTCTGGTGCGCTCACTGTCTTCGGCGATATAGGAGTTGGCACGCAGCAGCAGAGAGTTGCCACAGCGGCCCATCTCGGCAAGAACATCGTAACGCATCCCGTACCCGCCACAGATACGGATGTTTTCGGCATCGACAAAAATTCCTGTTTTCAGCATGGCAAAAGTGTTTCCAAAACAACAGCAGAGTTTAAAGGGGGAGCAAATCTCCCCCGGAGTGAGAACAAACGACAAGACGATTCAAGATGCCCGATCCTACTCCCATTCGATCGTTGCCGGCGGTTTCGATGAGATATCGTACACCACACGGTTGACACCGCGAACCTCATTGATGATACGGCTTGAGATCTCACTGAGCAGCTCCGCCGGCAGCCGGCTCCAGTCAGCGGTCATCGCATCAATCGAGTCGACCGCGCGGATGGCAATAACATTTTCATAGGTACGGCCGTCACCCATGACCCCGACGGTCTGGATCGGCAGCAGTACGGCAAAGCTCTGCCACACCTTCCGGTACCAGCCGGCCCGCCGCATCTCCTCGAGAACAATGGCGTCAGCGCGACGGAGGAGAGCAAGGCGCTCACCGGTAACATCGCCGAGGATACGGATCGCAAGTCCGGGCCCGGGAAAGGGCTGACGCCAGACCGCCTCCGCGGGCAGACCGAGTTCAAGACCGAGACGACGCACTTCATCTTTAAAGAGTTCACGCAGTGGTTCGATCAGTTCGAGATTCATCACCTCCGGCAGTCCACCGACGTTGTGGTGGGACTTGATCGGCGCCTCCCCCCGAAACGAGACCGATTCGATCACATCGGGATAAAGGGTGCCCTGAGCAAGATACTTCACCCCGCCAATCTTTTTCGCCTCCTCCTCAAAGATCCTGATAAAGCCAAGACCGATACGCCTGCGTTTCTCTTCCGGATCGCTGATACCGGCAAGCTCACCGAGGAAAAACTCACCGGCGTCGACATCGACAAGATTGAACTGCGTCCGGCTGCGGAAAAAGGAGAGAATCGACTCGCTCTCCCCCGCCCGCATCAACCCGTTGTTGACGTAGATACAGGTGAGCCGGTCGCCGATGGCGCGGTGAATCATCGCCGCAACCACCGAGCTGTCGACCCCGCCGGAGAGGGCACAGACGACCCGGTCATTGCCGACAATCTCTGCAATCTCACCGACATTGCGCTCAATAAAAGAGGCCATCGTCCAGTCGTCGCTGCACCCGCACAGGCCGAAGATAAAGTTCGCCAGCACTTCCGTCCCGATCAGAGTATGGGCCACTTCCGGATGAAACTGAACGGCAACAAAAGGTTTCTCCCGGTGGCGAACGGCGGCACACGGTGAGTTGTCGCTGACCGCAGTGATCTCAAAACCGTCGGGTAAAACCTCAATCCGGTCACCGTGACTCATCCACACCTGATGCTCTTTGCTGCCGAGTCCTGCAAACAGCCCGCCGTCAACACGTACCGAGAGCCCGGCCTTGCCGAACTCGCGCTTTGCGGCCCTCTCCACCCGGCCTCCGAGCTGCCGGACCATCAGCTGAGCGCCATAGCAGATACCCAGTACCGGGACCCCGAGCGCAAAGACTCCGGGATCACAGTGGGGCGCATCATCGTCATAGACCGAGCAGGGACCGCCGGAAAGGATAATCCCGGCCGGATCCAGGCTCCTGATCTTCTCAAGCGGAGTGGTAAACGGATGAATTTCACTGTAGACCTGCTGCTCACGCACCCTGCGGGCGATAAGCTGGGTGGTCTGCGAGCCGAAATCGAGAATGACAACGGGCCTGTTCCCGGTAATCATGCGCCCTCCTCAGGCAGAGTGGTAGTTTGGAGCTTCTTTGGTAATAATGACGTCATGGACGTGAGATTCGCGCAACCCGGCCGGAGAGATACGGACAAACTTCGCCCGCTGCTGCAGTTCGGCGATCGAAGTGGCGCCGACATAGCCCATACCCGAACGCAGACCGCCCAAAAGCTGATACAGAACGTCGGCCAGAGGCCCGCGGTAGGGGACCTTGCCTTCGATCCCCTCCGGCACCAGTTTCGAGGAGGCCTCCCTTCCCTCCTGAAAATAACGGTCCGCAGAGCCGTGGACACTGTTCATCGCCCCGAGCGACCCCATCCCCCGATAGCTTTTGTAGGTACGCCCCTGGTAGAGAAAGGTTGACCCCGGGGTCTCTTCAGTGCCGGCAAGGAGTGAGCCGATCATCACCGTGCTGGCACCAACACCGAGAGCCTTGACGATCTCGCCGGAATGTTTAATGCCGCCATCGGCGATAATCGGGATATCGTGCCTGATCGCCTCGGCGACGCAGTTTTTGATCGCAGTAACCTGGGGAACGCCAACCCCGGCAACAATACGGGTGGTGCAGATCGACCCGGGTCCGATGCCGACCTTCACCGCATTGGCCCCGGCTCCGATCAGAGCAAGGGTTCCCTCTCCGGTGGCGACGTTCCCGGCAATCACGGGAAGATCAGCACAGGTCGACTTCACCCGGCGCACCGCCTCAACAACCCCTCTGCTGTGACCGTGGGCCGAGTCGATAACCACAACGTCCACTCCCGCCTTTTTCAGTTTTTCGACATTCTCTTCAAGACTCGACCCGATACCGACGGCGGCCCCGACCAGCAGACGGCCGCGGGCATCTTTGGCCGAATTGGGATATCTGCGAATCTTCTCAAGGTCTTTGATCGTAATCAGCCCCTGGAGATGCCCACCGTCATCAACGACCAGCAGTTTTTCGATGCGGTGTTCATGAAGCAGCGCCTTCGACTGCTCCATCGTAATACCGGGCCGCGCGGTAACGAGGTTTTTTGAGGTCATCACATCGGCAACCCTGAGCCCGCCGTCAGAGACAAAACGGAGATCACGGTTGGTCACAATGCCGACCAGTCTGCCCTCGTCGAGTACCGGCAGTCCGGAAATCCGATACCTGCTCATCAACTCCTGCACCTCATCAGCCTGCATATCACGGGTGACGGTAACCGGATCAGTGATCATTCCCGATTCCGACTTCTTGACCCGCTCCACCTCGTGGACCTGGCGGTCGATGCTCATGTTTTTGTGGATAATACCAATCCCCCCCTCCCGGGCCATCGCAATCGCGGTACGCGCCTCGGTGACGGTGTCCATCGCCGAACTGATCAGCGGGGTGTTCAGGGTGACAGTATCGGTGAGCCGGGTTGTAAGGCTGACCTCGTCCGGCAGCACATCTGAGGCCTGTGGTACCAGCAGTAAATCATCAAATGTCAGTGCAGTTTCCACATGATCTGGTAACATGTCTCCTCCTTGCAGAGATTACGTCATTTTTCTCAACATTTTCTGCGGCAGATTGATCAGGAGAGAAAGAACCATGATTCTGGAGATAAATACAGAAAACCCGCAACAGCGACTCATCGACCGGGTGGTCAAAGAGCTGCGGGCAGGTGCGGTTATTGCCTGCCCTACTGGTACGGGATACGGTCTCAGCTGTGATCTCTTTCACGCCGGAGCCATCAAAAAAATGATGCAGTTGAAAAAGCGGCCAAAACAGAAGCCGTTTTCGATCATCTGCCATGATCTGAGCGATATCAGCCGCTACGCCCACGTCTCAAACGTTGCGTACCGGCTGTTAAAACGCAATCTGCCCGGTCCGTACACCCTTGTCCTCCAGGGAACAAAGCTGCTGCCGAAGGTGATGGTGACAAAGCAGAAGAGTGTCGGCATCCGGGTCGCCGACCAGCCGATCAGTGCAATGCTGACCAGAGCTCTCGGCAACCCTCTGGTCAACACCAGCGTGCAGATTGACGAAGAGAATCTGCTCACCGAAGCGTGGCAGATCGAGCAGTGTCTCGGCCATCAGACAGCCCTTGTCATTGATGCCGGAACCATCTACCCCGAACCCTCCTCAGTCATCGACCTCACCGGAGACACCCCTCTCATTCTCAGAGAGGGGAAGGGTGACCTTACTCCGTTTCGCAGATAAGCGCCTCTTTTAACGACTTGCTCATGGTGAAATGAAGGGTTTTGCGTTCGGGAATATCCATAATCTTCCCGGTGCGCGGGTTCCGGGTCGAACGCGGTTTTCTGCTGCGCACCGAAAAACTTCCAAACCCGCGCAGTTCAATACGTCGATCGTGGATAAGCGCTTCGGTCATCGTCTCCAGCATGATCTTAACCGCGAGATCGACATCCTGCTTTTGCAGAGACAGATCACGACTGATCTGATCTACAATATCTTTCTTTAACATAAATATATTTCCCCTCTTCCGGTACAGGGCATCTCAAAGATCTTCCCTGAACTTTGTGCGCCGTTACCCGAAGGCTCCCCGGCGAAAATAGACAGAATCCGCTCCGCAGAACTGCTGCGGAGCACGAGGTCTCCCAGAGGCCTGCTCACCCTTTACTCATCAACAGGTTCGCCGCCTTCAGCAGCCGCAGCCTTGAGGAGATCGCCGAAGGTCGAAGGCGCTGCATCCTGAGCGGCCTGCTCGGCCCGCTTGAACTTCTCGACAGCCGCCTCTTCATCTTCACCCTCAAGTGTCTTCACCGACAGCCCGATCTTCCGATCCTTGGCAGAGACGTTGATGACAATCGCCTTCAGGGTATCACCCACCTGATACATGCCGACCGGGGTCTTCACCTTGTCCTTGCTCAACTCGGAGACGTGAACCAGCCCCTCAATCCCCTCTTCAAGCTTCACAAAGACCCCGAAATCAGTAACGTTGGTGATCTCTCCCTCAACAACGGTACCAGAGGGATAGTTGTTGTAGGCAACCTGCCACGGATCGGGAACCAGCTGTTTGACCCCGAGAGAGAAACGCTCGTGCTCCTTGTCAATCTTAAGGACAACCGCCTCAATGGTCTCACCCTTGGAGTACTTCTCGCCGGGATGTTTAATCCGTTCAGTCCACGACAGATCGGAGACGTGAATCAGACCGTCAATGCCCTCTTCAATACCGATAAAGATACCAAAGTCGGTGATATTTTTGATCTTGCCCTCGATAACCGAACCGACCGGATAGTTCTCGGTAACCAGATCCCAGGGATTGGACTGAAGCTGTTTCATCCCAAGCGAGATCCGCTTGGTATCGGGCTCAATGTTCAGTACCATCACCTCGACCTCATCACCGACAGAGACCATCTTCGACGGGTGACGCGGCTTCTTCGACCAAGTCATCTCAGAGACATGGATAAGACCTTCGACCCCCTCTTCGAGCTCGACAAAGACCCCGTAGTCGGTAATCGAGACCACCTTTCCTCTGGTCGGTTTGTCAACAGGATACCGGCCGATAACCGTCTCCCACGGATCATCGCGCAGCTGCTTGACTCCGAGAGAGACCCGGTCATGTTCGCGATCGTACTTCAGCACCTTGACCTCAAGCTCTTCACCGACCTTGTAGAGTTTCGCCGGATGGGAGACCCGCCCCCAGGAGAGATCGGTAATATGGCAGAGCCCGTCCATGCCGCCCATGTCAATAAAGAGACCGTAATCGGTGATATTGGTAATCGCACCTTTAATGATCTGGCCCTCTTCGAGCTTGCTGCGCATCGCCTCACGCAGTCTGCTGCGCTCCTCTTCGAGGATCGCCCGGCGGGAGATGACCACGTTGTTTCTTTTGCGGTTGAACTTCAGGATCTTAAACTCCATCGACTTCCCAATCAGAGCATCAAGATCTTTGACCGGACGGAGATCAATCTGCGAGTATGGCAAAAACGCGGGCACCCCGATATCAACAGACATGCCGCCTTTGACCCGGTTGTCAATACGGCCGGAGATGGTGCCGTCTGCCTCCTGAATTTCGGCAATCTTTTCCCAGACCTTGATTGCGATTGCCTTCTCACGCGAAAGGAGCAGACCGCCCTCCTCTTTGCGTCTTTCGACAAAGACCTCAAACTGATCGCCGATATTGACCTCTTCGCCCTCTTCAAGGCGAAATTCGGAGCGCGGGATATAACTCTCCGCCTTATCTCCGACATCAACAAGGAAATAGTCGTCGACAGAGCCGATAACGGTACCGATGGCGACATCGCCGACAGCGACCACCTTGTTGTTTTCTTCCATTTCAAAGAGTTCTGCAAAGCTGAGCTCTTCGCCGTCCGTGGGGGTTGATTGACTGGTTTGCTGTGTCATGAGAGCGCTTTTTCCTCCCAGTCGGCATCACCATGAGACCGACCGGGTGTAAAGTTGTCTGCCGGGGCGTACCCCTGTGCAGAAGGTGAAAGAGAGGAACCCCATGCTCCTCTCAGGAAGAAGAGTCTATTCAAGAGGCAACACCTCTCCAATATACTCCGCTGAGAGAGCTTCTATACCAGCTAACGGGCGAAAAGACAAGAGGAGGAACTGCGTTTTTTCACTATGTTGCACCCACTTTGAGGTTTTTCAGGAGCGGCTGCCACCATTTTTTCTGCGCGGACGGCGCATCTGCTGTTTTTTCCGGCCTCTCTTCGCTCCTGCTTTTCTGCCTTTTTCAGGCGCAGTCCGCGGCGGCGGAGGCGGCACCAGCAGCTCCTCCGCGGGAAGCTGACACTCAAGCTTTTCTCCGAGCAGCTCCTCAATCGCAGGCAGATAGAAAGAACCCTCTTCACAGGCAAAGCTGACCGCCCGGCCACTGGCCCCGGCACGCCCTGTACGCCCTATTCGGTGGACGTAATCCTCGGGTTCGTAAGGAATGGTGTAGTTGACCACCAGCATGATATCCTCTATGTGGATGCCGCGTCCGGCGACATCGGTGGCAACAAGGACCTTGACCCTGCCGTCACGAAAGCGCTGAAGACGTGAGGTCCGCCTGTTCTGAGGGACATCACCGGAGAGCAGAGCACACTCGACCCCGTTGCCCTGCAGCCGCTCAGAGAGGCGGCGGGCCTCCCCCTTCATGTTGGTAAAAACAATGACCCGCTGGTCCGGACTCTTTGCGATCAGGTTATAGAGGATCGGGTATTTCTCATCGGCACTGGCCAGATAAATTATCTGTTCGACAGTTTCGGCAGCGGCCTGATCGGGTTCGGCATCGACCATCACCGGCTCGACGCACCACTGCTGAGCAAGACGGCGGACATCATCAGTTATCGTCGCCGAAAACAGCAGCGTCTGGCGCTCTTTTTTCGACGGCAGACGGCCGACAATACGGCGGACATCGGGAATAAAGCCCATGTCCAGCATTCGGTCAGCCTCGTCAAGAATCAGCACCTCGCAGCGGCTCAGATCAACGATACCTTTGCCGAGAAAATCGAGAAGTCTGCCCGGGGTGGCAACGATCAGGTCGCAGGGCTTTGCCTGCAACAGATCCATCTGTTGTTGATAATCGGTTCCGCCAAAGACGGTACGAATCGAAAAGTTACAGTACTTCGACAACGCCCGGGCATCCCTGCCGATCTGAATCGCCAGCTCCCTTGTCGGGGCCAGCACCAGAGCCCGGGGCGTACCGTTATCACTTCTGCCGCGACGCTTTTCGGCCAGCAGACGGCTGAAGGTGGAGATCAGGAAAACAGCGGTTTTCCCGGTGCCGGTGTTTGCCTTGCCGACAAAATCTTTCCCGGCAAGACAGGGGGCAAGCGACTGCTCCTGCACCGCCGTACAGTGCTGAAAGTCGAGATCGGAGATCGCATGCATCACCGGGTCGGGGATGGCAAAATCATGAAATCGACTCCTGCCCTCAACCACATCGACAACAAAAGAGTCCCGACTCCACGGCGGCGGCTTCGGCTTCCGCCTCTTTGTCGTCGCTGCTTTCCGGGCGGGTGGCGGTGCAACAGCACCGCTCCCGGCCGGTTCCGACTCCGGCAGTCTTCTGCTGCACCCCTCTGCCTCTTTCCCGGGAAAGAGCCTGCGGCGCAGACGCCGTCCTGCGGCAAGGAGTATTTTCTTCATAAAGTATCCTCCAAAAAAGCGCCGGGTTGCCTTGCAGACAACCCGGCAGCAGGATGCAGCCTTTGTGCAGTGGTTCGGTTTCCGCCGGATGCCGCCTACTTCCCGGCCAGGCGCAACTCTTCCATCCACCCGCCGAAAAGGTCTTCATACTCGGGGATCATTCTCCGAAGAATCAGAGAGATATGTTTGATATCTTTGGTATTGAGGGTCAAATTCACCGACAGCGAAAGGGCCTCAAGATCATACATGGTGGTCCGGTCATCACCGACAAGGATATAGAAGATATGACGCCGGCGAGTCATCGGCAGGCCACAGATATAGCGATGGAACTCTGAACTCTCCAGCCCTCCCCCTTCAAAACCCTGGTGAAAAAAGACCAGAGAGTAGGAGACGAAGTACATCATCGACAACGCCTCATCGACATCTCCGGCGGTCTCAACCTGGTAGCCAAGATCCTCAACGGCATCAACGAGAACCGACTTTTCGTCGCCCTCCGGGAAAAGGACAAGGGCCCGGGGAACACCTTCGATATTTTTGGTCCGTTCCATCTCCCCTCCGGTCAGCCAGTCCATCTTTGGCGGTGCCGGCGGGCGCACTTCCATCTTTGGCGGTGGTGGCGGCGGAGCATCATCAAAGACCAGAGTCTCTTCCTCCTCCATAACCGCGCTCCCGGTAAGGGCAAAGGTCTCTTCGCAGCTGACGCACTGCACCTTCAAACTCTTTCCTTCAGGGAGTTTTTTGAGGCTGTCGATCACCCCTTCGTTCAACTTCAGCTGCGTCGTACAATGCGGGCAGTTTACTATCATATCGGTCTCTCCTCTTACATACGTCGGCGTACTGTGGTCTCCTCCTCCATGCTCAGATCGGTGAGCGTCGAGGTCAGCTCACCCCGCCCGGCCTTGATCTGGTCAAGACCACGGTTGATAAAGGCGCGCTGTGAGCAGTAGGTGACCGCATCTTTTTCGGTAATAAGCCCCTGTGAATAAAGCTCCAGAAGGTGCTGATCAAAGGTCCACATCTTCAGGGCTGCTCCCTCCTCAATAATGCTGTAGAACGTCTTGTCTTCGGTCTCACCGTTGAGAATGAGGTTCTTGACCCGCAGTGACGTGCGCATAATCTCCATCGCGGCAATCCGCCCGCCGCCAACACGCGGCACCAGACGCTGACTGACAATCCAGCGGATGGTATCGACAAGGCGGCTGCGAATCTGCCCCTGCTCTTCACGATTGAACATTGAGACGATACGGTTCATCGTCTGCCCGGCGTCAATGGTGTGCAGGGTCGAGAAGACAAGATGGCCTGTCTCGGCGGCGGTAAGGGCAATCTCCATCGTTTCACGGTCACGCATCTCACCGACAAGGATCACCTTCGGAGCCTGGCGCAGTGCCGAACGGATGCCATCGGCAAAACTGTCAAAGTCGTTGCCCAGCTCGCGTTGATTGAAGGTCGCCTTCTTCTGCTGGTGGATGTATTCAATCGGATCCTCGAGGGTGACGACATGCACTGAACGCTCCTCGTTGATGCGGTTGAGCAGCGAGGCAAGAGATGTCGTTTTCCCGGTTCCGGTTGCCCCGGTAAACAGGATCAGCCCGTTCAGCTCTCCGGCCATCTCGCCGAACGATTCGGGGAACTGCATGTTTTCGATGGTGGGGATATTGGTCTCCAGTTTACGAAGTACGGTGGTAAGGTACCCCTTCTGGGTAAAGACATTGACCCGGAAACGCGCCCTGTCTCCGAGGTGATATGAGATATCGCAGGAGCCGGTGTTGACGAGGTCTCTGAGTGCTCTGCGATTTCCGGCAATCAGATTGAGGGCAAAAACTTCAGTCTGAAAGGGGGTCAACTCTTTTACCGGAGGCTCTACTTCGACCGGGACAAGGACCCCTGCGGACTCGACCTGCAGGGTTTTCCCCACAGTGATATTGAGATCAGAGACGTTTTCGTACGCCTCAAGCATCCTCGCGATCCAGTAATCAATCTCGTTCTTTTTCATCTTGACTCCATATTTTCCCGAAAATCAGCCGGAGTACGGGGGCTCCGGTCAGACCGATTTTCATGGTTGTTGTCGCGTGCAGACAGCTCATCCGGCGATGGTGTTTTTTCCGAAAAATCCGATCTGCAGGCAGACGCCTGAAAGAAAGTGTAAAAATCCAGAGGGTTCTCTGTTGCGGCTCTCTTTTTTTTCTTTCATACTAGATACTGTTTTTCGGGAAGATTATCTACTCTTTTTTCCTCGATATTCTGAACCCGATTGTCACCATCAACAAGGAACAAAAAATGGCTATCCCACGCAGAAGTGCAACCACAATGACAGGACGAAAAATGGCCGGAGCCCGCAGTCTCTGGCGGGCAAACGGAGCGAAAGAGGAGCACTTCCTTCGTCCTGTGATCGGTATTGTCAACTCATTCACCCAGTTTGTCCCCGGCCATGTTCATCTCCATGAGATCGGCCAGCAGGTCAAAAAAAAGATTGAGGCCCTCGGCTGTTTCGCCGCCGAATTCAACACCATCGCCATCGATGACGGCATCGCCATGGGGCACTCCGGGATGCTCTACTCTCTCCCCTCGCGCGATCTGATCGCCGACAGTGTCGAATATATGTGCAACGCCCATACCGTCGATGCCATTGTCTGTATCAGCAACTGCGACAAAATCACCCCGGGAATGCTGATGGCGGCAATGCGCCTCAACATTCCGGCCATCTTCGTCTCCGGCGGGCCGATGGAGGCCGGAGTTGATCGCGACAAACACTATGACCTTGTCGATGCGATCATCCTCGGAGCCGACGACACCGTCAGCAGCGAAGATGTGGCCCGGATCGAACGCTGTGCCTGTCCCACCTGTGGCTCGTGCTCGGGGATGTTTACCGCCAACTCGATGAACTGTCTCAGCGAAGCACTCGGCTTTTCCCTGCCCGGAAACGGCACCATTGTTGCGACCCACCAGAATCGGCTGCATCTTTTTGACCGGGCGGCCGAACGGATTGTTGCGATGGCCGAGGCCTTCTATGACCACGAAGACCTGTCGGTTCTCCCCCGCAGCATTGCGACAAAGGCCGCCTTTACCAACGCGATGGCTCTTGATATTGCGATGGGCGGATCGACCAACACCGTTCTTCATCTGCTCGCCATTGCCCGTGAAGGAGAGGTCGACTTTACGATGGCCGATATCGATGCCCTCTCCCGCAGAGTTCCAAACCTCTGTAAGGTGGCACCCAACTCAGGGTACCATATCGAAGATGTCAACCGTGCCGGCGGTGTTATCGGAATCCTCGGAGAGCTTGAGCGGGGCGGGCTCCTCGACACTGCGGTCCGGCGTGCCGACGGGACAACGCTCAAAGAGGCGCTTGAGCTCTGGGACCTGCGCCGTCAACAGCATTGCAGCAGTGCAGAAGTTCTCTATAAAAGCGCCCCGGCCCACTCCGGACGGAATCTCACCATGGGGTCACAGGCAACTGTTTTTAAAGAGCTTGATCTTGACCGCGAAAACGGCTGCATCCGCGATCTTGACCACTGTTACAGCAGAGAGGGCGGGCTTGCAGTTCTGTTCGGCAATATCGCCGAAAACGGCTGTATCGTCAAAACCGCCGGTGTTGACCCGGCAATCTTCGAGTTCAGCGGTGCTGCCGTCGTCTGCAACTCGCAGGAGGAGGCGTGCGAGGCGATTCTCGGCGGGCGGGTAAAGGCTGGAGATGTGGTGGTAATTCTTTACGAGGGACCGCGCGGGGGCCCGGGAATGCAGGAGATGCTCTATCCGACCTCCTATCTCAAGTCGATGCACCTCGGCAAGGAGTGTGCGCTGATCACCGATGGCCGTTTCTCCGGCGGCACCTCCGGCCTTTCGATCGGCCACATCTCTCCTGAAGCGGCGGCAGGCGGAACGATCGGCCTGCTCAAAAACGGTGATACTGTTCACATTGACATCAAAAAGCGCACGATCAACGTCGAGCTCAGCAGAGAGGAACTCGCCGCCCGGCGACGCCAGGAAGAGGCCCGAAAAGAGCAGGCCTGGACGCCACCGGAGCGTCAGCGCCCGATAAGCCGGGCCCTCAGGGCCTATGCCCTCTTCGCCTCATCGGCAGATACCGGCGCAGTGCGCAGACTCCCCGGTGAAGAGTGAAACAGTGGCGATCACCCCGGATTTCTGCGCAGCGACTGCGGTCTCTTTGCGCCCGGACATTTTCAGAAATCCGGGTTATCGCCCCTTGCCGAACAGCACCGTTTTCACGGTGTAAAAAGCCACCAGCAGATCAAAGGCGACCGAGATATTTTTGATGTAGTAGAGATCAAACTCCAGCTTGTGCAGAGAGTCTTCTATTGAGTCACCATAGGAGTAGAGCACCTGTGCCCAGCCGGTAATCCCCGGTTTGACCACATGGCGCACGTTATAGTAGGGGATATCCTTGATCAGCTCGTTGACAAAGACCGGGCGCTCCGGTCTCGGCCCGACCATGCTCATCTCCCCCTTGAGGACATTCCAGAGCTGCGGCAGCTCATCGATACGCACCCGGCGGATAAAGGCACCAAAACGGGTCGTTCTCGGATCGTTCTCCGCAGCCCAGACGGCGCCATCCTTCTCCGCATCCTCACGCATCGACCGAAACTTGATCACCCGAAACGGAATGGCACGATAGCCGAGCCGCTCCTGGGTATAGAAGATCGGACCGGGGGACTCCAGTTTAATAATCACCGCACTGATCAGAGTCACCGGCAGAGTGAGGATGAGCAGGATCCCGGCAAGAAAAATATCAAAGAGTCGCTTGCAGACCGCCTGAAACCGGGTGAGGACAAAACCATTGGAGAAGATCAGAAACGACGGGTCAATACGCTCGACAAGAATCTTGCCGGCCATCCGTTCATAAAAAGCGGCCCCGGACTCAATCTTTGCTCCCCTCAATTTGAACTCGAGCAGATCGCGGACCGGCGTATTGCCGCGGCGGTCGTCAGGAGCGACAACAATACAGTCGATACTCTCGAGATTGACCACCTTCTCAAGCTGGTCAACAGAAGGTACCACCGGCCGGTGTAACGGGTTGTGCTCCGGCGGCTGCGTGCCGACAAAGGCGACAATGTGGTGTGCGGTCTGATAGTGCGCCTGAATCTCGCGCATGATATCACTGGCGAGCTTGCCGGTACCGATTATCACCACTCGATCGGCAAAGATATTCCGGCGCAGGGCCATATACCAGGCAAAACGGCACAGCAGTAGAATGGTGCAGGCGAAGGCATACCCGAACCAGAAGGTGCGGGCCGGAATCAACAACCCGGGAACCGCATAGTAGAGGGCGGAAAGGATAATACAGCAGACCCCGGCCGCCTGGGCAGTCCGGGTCACGATATGGGTAAAATTCCGGGTCTGCCCCAGATCATACATATCAAAGAAGTAGAGGCAGATCTGCAATACCACCATAACCAGCAGCATCTGTCCAAGACAGAGCACTCCGGCAACCGTAAGATTTCCAGGAGAAAACAGCACAAATGAGACGAAAATCGACAGAAAAATCGCAAGCCCTTCACCAAAAAAGAAGAGAAGATCACGAACCTGATAGTATCTACTGAAGACATACGGCATCTTCTTCCCCTCTCTTTTCCGAACGTCTCTGCAGCAGTGTGCTGATCCCGAGGAGTATGATTATTCCAAGGATAAAGACAACATATCCCGAAAGATCATGGAGAAACCCCTGAGCAACCTGGCCGCCATAGCGGGAAGCCAGTAATGCGGTCACCGAGAGGCGAACGATATTGACCATAAGTGCCACCGGAGCCGCACAGACAAAGAGAAAAAGCCGTTTCCAGAGCGCCATCCGGGTCACAAAGGCAAGCAGCCCCGCCATCGCAAACATCGTCACCAGAGAGCGCAGCCCGGAACAGGCGGCAACCACCTCAAGAGTCGTCTCCACCAGATGAAGGATGTTCCCCTCCCGGTAGACGGGAATCCCGAAAAGACGAACCACCTGCTCGGTAAGCATCGACCCGAACAGTTGAAGTGGAAAGGCTGTTTTGTTCCATATAATCGCCGGCAGCGGGACCATAAAGAACAGATAGAGCACCGGCAGCACAAGGAGACGGAAACGCCGCCAGCCGAGAAAAAGATAGAGAATCCCGGCAAAGGAGAGGATAAAGGCGGTCCGCTGCATGAAGTGCTCTGAACCGACCTTGCCCGCCAGCAGCAGCACCAGACCGGCGACCAGCACGACAAGCCCCATCGGCGCTGTCCGCATCGGCTCTGCCGCAAGTTTTTCCCGCAGACACCAGACCATATAGAGAAATATCGCGGGAATAAACCAGCCGTGAGAGTAGTTTTCGTTGCTGTCCCACTCGCCGGCAAGGGTAACGAGGAAAGGCAGGTAGAGGAAAACAAGTGCCGCAAGAGCAGCATACATCGGCAGCAGCTCCCGGCTGAATATCTGGAAAAGATCCTGTTTCATAATGTTCTGCCCGGAAGATAGTGTTCAAGTTCAGGCAGCACCATTTCAGCAAACTGCTTCGCCCGCCTCTCCGCCTCGGGAAGATGGTCGTTATCGGCTGCAGTCATAATACGGACAAAGGCGCCGTCGCGACGCCCGGTAACAAGAGCATCACGGACAAGCCAGAATTTTTCCCAGTACTCCGAGGCGATAATACGGCCGCGGTTCTGATACCAGTAGAGAACCACCTGAGAGTCATCTCCGTTGCGGATCAGCATCTGCGCGACCGTTGATCTCTTTTTGCCGCCGAGACCGGCGGCAATTGTCACCGGTTTGACCGAAGCGATTCCCCAGCCGCCGCCGGGAATACAGTTTTTCGGAGAGTGATACGCCCCCTCAACCCCGACCGCCCGGTAGTAGCCGACGTAGAGATTAACATTTTTGCCGATACCGGAGATATAGTTATACTGAATGTAGTCATGCACACCGAGCAGTTCGAGGGTTTCCGCAGAAGATTGAAAGGAGTTGCTCAGATGATACTCGCCAAGCTGGTGCGGAAACTGTGAAAGTTTCTGCAAAATCGGGGTTGGCTCAACCTCCGTACTCTGCTCCAGGGCGTACCATGTCGCAAGGCACAGCACCATCACCACCACGGCAAAGAAGTACTGCCCTCTGCCACCTGCACCGGTTTTTACTTTGGCTACCATTTGAGCAGATCCTCTCTCCAGATCACCCTGAACTCAAGACGATGGTCATCATAGGAGTCAGCAGTATTTGTCGCGTCCTGGGTCATAAACGTATAGTGCAGTCTCGCAACGAAGTTTTCCTCAAAATACCAGCTGCCGCCTCCACCGGCGACCCACCGTTTCTTTTCAAGATCTTCTATCGACGTTGAGATCACCTCGTCGGTCTCCTCATCAACCTCATCAAGTTCGCCGATAAATTCACTCCAGATATATTTGACGTTGCCACCCCTTCCAGTTCTTGACAAAACCGCGCTCATCTGTTCCGGAAAAGTTCTCGACATCGTAACTGCGTTCAAAAAGAAGAAAATAGCGCCCTTTGCGGGTGCGGTACGTGGTGTTGAAAAGGCCATTCACCTCAAAACTGCTCTCCTGTTCGGAGGCCGATTCAAATGAGGGTCCGATCCCGACAGTTGTTGACAGACGAGGCCCGAAGGTATGCTGCCACTGCAGCTGTCCCTCATGCAGCTGGTTGTCATCAAAATAGTCAGACTCATAGTCCGCTCCGAGATAGTTATACTTCAGCAGAAACAGGTTCTTGTTGTTAAAATAGTTGGTCAGAGTCGCGCCAAAACGGTACTCAGTGACATCGTTTGTGACCTCGATGAGTCCCGGGGGCAGTTCCTTCTCTGCTTCGCCGGTATCATCCGGTTCGTCAGTGCTCTCTGCCTCGAGCACCTGTGACGATCCGGACGGGTCGTCAGCGGCATCGGAGTCAGACGGCGTATCACCCTCCTCCTCACCTTCTACGGTAAGCGAGACAATACTCTTTTCCGGATACGTCCCGACAGTATAGCCTGCACTCACAGTCGTTCCCCACGAGGAGTTAAAGCGATGCTCATTGGCCACAGTGATATTGTACTTG
>PDWI01001633.1_pt1 | contig 35310 bp, 40 predicted proteins | sample 1430891 | NCBI WGS metagenome assembly PDWI01 (sample SAMN01162508, study PRJNA174530) | Oral metagenome, whole genome shotgun sequencing project. | biome: Marine environment; feature: Marine mammal; material: Swab sample of the gingival sulcus; isolation source: swab sample of gingival sulcus... | reverse complement strand
GGAGAGGAGTTTTTAGTAGTGTGTTTAGATATCAGAAAAGATTCCCTTGTTCGTCTTGCAGAAAAACTAAAAAAGAGTATAAAAGAGTATGAGATGATAAAAGGTGAAATTATTACATGTAGTTTTGGTGTTACCAAAAAAAGAAATAAAGACACCCTTGAACTCATACTAAAAAGAGCAGATAATGCACTTTACATATCAAAAAATTCTGGTCGCAATAAAGTTACTTTTAAATAGTTTTAAAAAAAATTTAAAATTTAAAAATTTTAATGAAAAAGAATACTTTTAGCTAAATTTTAACAAAACTATTGCATATTTCATAAAATACTGCTATCATTACATTGCAACTAGCTTAAACGCTAGAATTTTTATTAGGACACTATGTGAATATATATGTAGGTAACTTGTCATACCAAATGACAGAGGAAGAGTTAAGTGATGCTTTTGCATCTTTTGGAGATGTAAAAAGTGCAAAGATTATCTTTGATCGAGAGACAAATCGTTCAAAAGGTTTTGGTTTTGTTGAAATGGATAACGACGACGAAGCTAAGAAAGCTATTGATGATCTTAACAACAAAGAGATTGGCGGAAGAAATCTACGCGTTAACGAGGCAAGACCAAGAGAACCACGATTCTAGCTTAACCACATTCCTAGGTTTAGCTTCTAAAAGCTCGCATCTGGGAATACCCCCCCTCCTTATTTTTACTATTGTTATTTAAAATAAATGGTGCAACTATAAGCCGAGTTATGTCTTGGAGAATTATTTATCTAGTTTTTATATCACTATAAAAATCGTGCGAAAGGTTCAAATATAGAGCTAAACCACCCTTTCTTGCTACAAAACTGGGTTTACAAAGCCAAATATATTGCTATAAATGCTGGTGGTCTCTTACACCGCCGTTTCACCTTTTCCGTTTTCACGGTAGTTTACTTTCTGTTGCACTTTCCCTTAGGTTACCCTAGCCATCAGTTAGATGGAGTTTTGCTCTATCGTAGCTCGGACTTTCCTCTTGAAATATCAAGCAATCCTCTGTTGCACCAAGGCGATTTTATCGTAATATTTATAAATATTACGTAAAAATAGACCTTACATGTAAATATTATTACATGTAAGGTTTTTTATATTAACAAGAATAAGTTGTTTTAAATTCAAATGCCGTTGGGCGACACTCGTCTGGTAACACTTGAGATTTAAACTTAAACTTTTGATAAGTTTGGATAAAATCATCTGTCATGACAGTTCTTAGATATTGATTGTCACTTATTAAAGATTCTAAAGCAGATCTTAAAGTGTGTGGCATCTGCACGATACCTTTTTCTCTAATCTCATCAAGAGTTAATACAAATAAGTTCTCATCCATTGGGCCTATTGGCTCTATCTTATTTTTAATTCCATCAATTCCACCTAAAAGCAGTGCAGTAAATGCTAAATATGGACATGAAGAAGAGTCTGGAAATCTCATCTCAACTCTTGTTGATTTTTCACCGCCACCATATGGAATACGAACAGCAGCAGAACGGTTTTGAGAAGAGTATGTCAAAATAGATGGAGCTTCAAAACCTGGTATTAAACGCTTATATGAGTTTGTAGATGAGTTTGTAAAAGCAGCTATACTTCTAGCATGTTTAAGTACTCCGCCAACATACCAACGCGCAGTATCACTCAAGTTCGCATACTCACCATCTTTATAGAAAGTATTTTTACCATCTTTCCAAATACTCACATGCACATGCATTCCGTTTCCATTATCTTCATGTAAAGGTTTTGGCATAAATGTTGCAGTTTTACCATTTAGATGGGCTATCATTTTAACCACATACTTGTATTTTTGTACATTATCGGCTGCTTCAATTAAAGTGTCAAATTTGACACCAATTTCTCCTTGTCCAACGGCAACTTCGTGGTGAACAACAAAGGTTTCAAGCCCAATTTGCTCTAGCACCTGAACCATCTCAGCTCTTAAATCAACCATACTATCTACTGGTTGAACAGGAAAATATCCACCTTTTTTTCTTGGACGATGACCTGTGTTATAACCATCAGGATAGCTTTTAGCATCATTCCAACCGCCCTCTTCTGAATCTATCTCATAATAAGAACAATTGATATCGTCCCTCATTTTTATGTCATCAAATACGAAAAATTCATTTTCTGGTCCAAAATAAACCGTATCGCCAATCCCTGTTTTTTCAAGCTCTTGTAACGCTTTTTTAGCGATACTTCTTGGACACTTTTCATACATTTGACCTTTATATATATCATAAACATCACAAATAACGATAATAGTAATATCTGCAGTAAATGGGTCTAAAAATGCGCTTTTTACATCTGGAATTAAAATCATATCAGATTTATCTATAGGCTGCCAAGCATCAACACTAGAGCCATCAAATGGAACACCTTCTTTAAAAGTATCCTTGTCTATCGCCGACAATTTATACGTTAAATGGTGCCAAATCCCCTTAATATCTGTAAATCTAAAATCTACAAATTCCACTTCATTGCTTTCGCAATATGAGAAAAAATCCTCAACATTTTTTACAAATTTCCCCATCAATTCTCCTTGTTAGATTGTAATATATAAAATGTAGCAAAAAAATGATTATTTTTAGCTAAAAGATAAAATTTTAGACATAAAAAAATAAAAAAACCACTATAAATATTTTCATTTAATCTACTATTATAGTAAAGTTCACTATAATAAGGCAATTAATCAATTTAGGAGCATATTATGACGCAAGAAGAGCTTGATGCTTTAATGGCTGGCGACATTGATGACGTAGATGAGCTTTCTACACTAGAAGAGGAAAATACGCTTGATAATTGCAAAGAAGATAAAAGCAAAGATGCTGGAAGTTATAGAGTTAACAATAAAGAAGCATGGCCTCCACCACCACCAACAGATGATCATAAAATGGTACATCAACTCGACGATGTAACAAGAGATAGTGAAATAAAAGCCAATGAGGTTTTTGATAAATTAGAAACCATAAATGGAACTTTAATGGACATGGAAGATGTGGTTGCTAGTGCAAATGAGATAATGCAAAAACAAACTTCGCTTTTAAAAACATTAAAAGATAATTTTCCAGATATAAAACGATTTGATGAAGCATTGAAAGATATGGAAGAGCTTAATTGTAAAACAGAAGATATAGTATCAAAATCCCAAATGGCACAAGATGAGATAATGATGACTATGGATATAATGCAATACCAAGATATACATCGCCAAAAAATTGAGCGTGTTATCAACGTTATGAGAGCATTATCAAGATACATGAATAGCCTATTTGAAGGAAAAATAGAAGACGAAAAGCGAGTTAGTTCAGCTGTTCACATCGAAGGCGACGCAAATACTGAAGACGTTGTAAGTAATGAAGATATCGAGGCTTTAATTGCATCACTTGGAAAATAGAGCAGAACTTTTATCGCCGGCTGGAAATTTTGAGAAGTTACGCCTTGCCCTTGAATATGGTGCAGATGCAGTTTATGGAGGAGTAAGTCACTTTTCACTTAGAATTCGTTCAGGTCGTGAATTTACATATGAGAGTTTTGCTGAAGCTGTTAAATACACTCACTCGCTGGGTAAAAAGATTTATGTAACCATAAACGGTTTTCCTTTTAATGCCCAGATAAATTCATTAAAAAAACATCTTGAAAAAATGGCAGATCTAAACCCTGATGCATTTATAGTTGCAGCTCCAGGCGTTATAAGACTTTCAAAACAGATCGCACCTCATATCCCTCTTCACCTTTCAACTCAAGCAAATGTTCTTAACTATCTTGATGCGCAAGTTTATCACGAAATGGGAGTTAAACGCATAGTTGCTGCTAGGGAAGTTGGGCTTAGGGATTTAGCAAAGATAAAACAAAAATTGCCAAATTTGGAGCTTGAAGTTTTTGTTCATGGTTCCATGTGTTTTGCATATAGTGGACGATGCTTGATAAGTTCAGTGCAAAGTGGGCGCGTACCAAATCGTGGAAGTTGCGCAAATGATTGTAGATTTCCTTACGAACTATACGCAAAAAATAGCGAAAGCGGAACTCTTTTTAGAATAGAAGAAGATGAAGCAGGAACTCATATCCTAAATGCAAAAGACTTAAATCTCTCCACAAAGCTTGATGAGATACTCCAAAGCGGTATTATAGATGCTTTAAAGATAGAAGGACGCACAAAAAGCCCATACTACGTTGCAACAACAGCAAAAACATATAGAATGGCTATGGATGATTTTTACTCAAATAAATTTACTCCTAAAAAGTATGAAGATGAATTAAATACAACAAAAAATCGTGGATTTTCTCAAGGGTACCTCGTAAGACATCCAAGTGAAAAAAGACATAATTTGCAAAATCTTACAACATCCATAAGTGACGGAAGCTATCAAGTTTATGGACTTATAAACGAAGATGGAAAAAGCTTTAAAGCAAAAGATACAATAATAAAAAATCAACCTTATGAGATAATGTCTCCTAAAAATATTATTACATGTAAAAATGAAATAGGAGAGATAAAAGAGGAAAATGGCGTATATTATCTAACCCTTTTTGATATAAAAGCAACAAATAATAAAGAGTTCGAAGAGGTTCATAGTGGCAATATTCACGATATTGTCCTGCCTAATAGTTTACCAAAATATAGCTTTTTAAGACTTCCAAGCGACATACAGATACGTAAGGAAAGTGTATGATTTATACATCCATTGCATGTTATAAAAGCGATTATGAAAAATTTAAAATTAAAAAAGAGAATTCTAGAGGTGTTAAGGATAAGGCTTTAAGGAGATTTTTATGAATGGCTGGCAGGAAATAAGTGAGTTTTGCAAAAGCGTAGGCTTAAATGAAAAAGTTGTAGATGTTATGGTTAAAAAAGGCGAACTTAAAAGCAAGGTTGAAAACGATAAAACATATATCAAACAAAACTCTACTAGCGTAGTTGTAAGCTCGCAAGATGCTCCTGAGATATTGAATGAAAAAAATGATAAGTTTGCCAAGCATGCCATAGGGACTATACTTGATCTTCATGAGCAAGTTATAGATGCAAAAGATGAAACTGTTGAAGCATTAAAAAGTGAAAATCGTTTTTTAAAAGAGTCACTTTTTTCTTTGCAAGAGCTTTATGATGAGGATAGAAAAACCATAGAAGCTTTACAAAAACAGCTTGAAATCTCCCAAAAGGAAGTGGAGTTTTTAAAACGAAAATATAAACTTATGTGGAATAGAACAATAGAAAACTATAAAAAGGATATCTAGGTGCAAAAAAGGGTAGTTTTGTTTACTGCTCCAAATTGCAAGTGGTGCGTAAAAGCTAAAAGATTTTTAAAACAAAAAAATATAAAATTTACATCCATTGATATATCTAAAAATTACAAAGCAATGCGTGATTGTCAAAAACACGGGTGCAGAGGTGTTCCTGTGGTTTTGATAGGTGATGATTGGATTTGTGGATTTGATGAGAAAAAAATACAAAAAAGTTTAAAAGGATAGAAAATTGACCTTTAGTGCAATGTTATTAAAACTACAAGAATTTTGGCAAAATGAGGGTTGCAATATAGTTCAACCTTATGATATACCAGCGGGTGCAGGCACATTTCACGGCGCTACGTTTTTAAAAAGTTTAGGCAAAGAGCCAAACTCTTGCGCTTATGTTGCCCCTTGTCGCCGTCCAACCGATGGAAGATATGGTGAAAATCCAAATCGCCTTGGAAGCTATTATCAGTTTCAAGTTATCATAAAACCAAGCCCTGAAAATATACAAGAGCTTTATCTTAAAAGCTTAGAGGCTATTGGGCTAAATCTAGCTGAACATGATATTCGTTTTGTTGAAGACAATTGGGAATCCCCTACTCTAGGTGCTTGGGGGCTAGGATGGGAAGTTTGGCTTGATGGTATGGAGATAACTCAATTTACATATTTTCAACAAGTTGGTGGTATTGCATGTGACCCAGTTTCCGTTGAGATAACCTATGGAACTGAAAGACTTGCTATGTATTTGCAAGAGGTAGATAGTGTTTTTGATATCGTTTGGAATAAAACTCCAAAAGGAGATGTTACAACATACGCAGATGTGCACAAACAAAGCGAATATGAATTTAGTAAATACAACTTTGAAGTAGCTGATACAGCTATGCTTTTTGAACAATTTGAAAGCGTTTCACGTGAATGCAAACGTTGCTTAGAAGCAAACTTGCCACTTCCAGCGTATGATCAATGCTTACTTGCGTCACATACATTTAACGTACTTGATGCAAGAAAAGCCATATCTGTAACCCAAAGACAACAATATATCTTAAAAATACGTGAACTTGCAAAAGGTTGCGCCTTAGCTTATAAAGAAATAATAGATAAAAAGGTTAGCTAATGAAAGTTAGTGAGATATATAAAATTCTTGATACCATAAGTCCATTTGAACTTCAAGAAAGCTGGGACAATAGTGGCTTACAAGTGGGAAGCTTTGAAGATGAGGTAAAAGATATTTATATAAGCATTGATGTGGATAAAAGTATGCTAAAAAATGTGAAAAAAAATAGTCTTATTATAACCCACCATCCGCTTATATTTAAAGGTTTAAAAAGCTTTGATGCCTCTTTTTACCCAACAAACCTTATAAAAAAGATGGTTAAGAAAAATATCTCTCTAATCGCCATGCATACAAACTTTGATAAAACTCATTTGAATTTACATGTAGGAACAAAAGTCTTAGGATTTGAAGTTATCAAAAATGAAAACTTTTGTTTACATGTAAAAGTAAATATGAGCTTTGATGAGCTTTGTTTACATGTAAAAAAGGCTTTAAATATAGAGCATTTAAAAGTTGTAGAAGGTAAAAGGTTTATAAAAACTGCTGTACTTACTACTGGAAGTGGAGGAGATTTTATAGGGCATATAAAAGCAGACTGCTTTTTAACAGGCGATATAAAATACCACCAAGCAATCGAAGCAAAAATGAATAAACTCTCACTTATCGATATATGTCACTATGAGAGCGAGTGCCATTTTGTGGACGCTTTAGAGCAAGAGTTGAAAAAAATTCCATTAAATGCTAAAATGACAAACTCTAAAAACCCCTTTAAATATAAATAATTAAGGAAAACATTATGAATAAATATTTAGAACAATTAGTAAATCTATCAAACATAGATAAAGACATAGACGCTTTTGAGCCAAGACTAAAAGAGGTGTCTAGCATACTCACAAAAATACAAAATGAAGAATCAACACTTAAAAGTGAACTAGAAATTTTAGATGAAGAGATAAAAGAGAGCGAACTTAAAAAATCCCAACATGATCTACATCTAGCAGAACTAAGTGATAAGCTTCAAGATATTAGTAAAAAAAGTAAGAGTATAAAGACAGAAAAAGAGCAAAAAGCGTTAAATCTTGAAGAAGAGATAGCAAAAGAGCAGATCGATTTTGCAAATGAAGAGATAGAGAGACTTGATAAAGTTATAGCACTCAAAAAAGAGCAAATTAGCGAACTTGAAAATAAAATTCAAGAGATAGCTCAAAAAGTAAAAGAGTGTGAGATAAATATCTCAGGAGAGATAGAAACTATAGAAAAAGAGCGTGCACAAGTTAGCAAAGATAAAGAAGAATTAGTGTCAAGCATGAACCAGCAAATCCTTACTTTCTATGAAAAAATTAGAAAATGGGCAAAAAACACAGCCGTAGTTCCTGTAAGAAAACAAGCATGTTATGGATGTTTTATGCGCATAAATGACAAAACATATTCGGCCGTTATAAGAAGTGAAGATATAACCACTTGTCCACATTGTGGAAGAATACTCTATAAAGAAAAAGAGACTGAAGAAAAAAGTGCGTAATGAACGCATTTAGTATTATTTATATTTTATTGCTAGGGCTAGTTTGGGTTCTAGCAATCCCCTTTTTGTTGTATTTTACATGTAAAAAAAAATATACTTTTTCCATACCAGCGAGATTTTTTCTAAAAAACAATCCTCCGTTTGAAAAAGACAATATATGGTTTCATGGATGCTCCCTTGGAGAGATAAAATCTTTTAAACCGCTAATAGAACAACTAGGTCTTAATGTGGACTTAACCACAACAACACAAACAGGTTTTGATGAAGCTAAAAAACTTTCAAAAAATGTCAGATTTTTGCCATTTGAAATATTTTTGCCATTTTGGATAAAACAACCAAAGATTTTAGTAGTTACTGAAGCTGAACTTTGGTATATGCTTTTTTTTATCGCCAAAAAAAGAGGCTCACACAACATCTTAATAAACGCAAGAATAAGCGATAAGAGCTACAAAAGCTATAAACGTTTTAGTTGGTTTTATAAAAAAATATTTGCTCTTGTTGATACAGTCTATGCTCAAAGTGAAATTGATACGAACCGCTTAAAAGAGTTTGGCGCAAAAAATGTACATGTAAATGGAAATATAAAATCAGCCTCAATTCCAAAACTTACATGTAAATACATAAAACCAAACAAAAGAGTTATAACCCTAGCAAGTACACACGAAGGAGAAGAAGAAGCGATATTAGATTCTTTAAAGATAGAGAAAGACGATATGCTTATCATCGCGCCTCGTCATCCAGAACGCTTTAAAAGTGTTCAAAAAATATGCGAAAAATATGCGAAAAATATGAACTTTAAAAAGTTTAGCAAAGATGGATTTTGCGAATGTGATGTTCTTCTTTGTGATACCTTAGGAGAACTTATCAATATATATGCCATAACAGATATAACAATACTTGGAGGTTCATTTTTAGAAAAACTAGGTGGTCACAATCCTCTTGAATGTGCATATTTTAACAATATCATAATCAGCGGTCATAATATACACAATCAAAAAACCCTATATCCACTTGTAGAAAATATTTACATGTGTGAAGCTAGTGAAATAAACGAACTTTTAAAACAAAATCTAAAACAGACTTATATGAAAAATAAAAATCCACTAAAGCCAATAATACAGGAGATAAAAAGAGAAAATGAAGCAAGAAAAAGCGTATAAATTACTATCAATTCAAGAGGGAATTTCAAACAATAAAGCAAAAGAATTAATCGATATGGGCGTAGTTTATGCACATGGAGAAAAAGTTGTCATTGCACGTGCTTTAGTAGATGTACATGTAAAGTTTAAAATCATGAAGCTAGAAAAAGAGAGTGTAATAACTGAAGATGATATTAAACTTGTGTTAAATAAACCCTCCTTTGTCACAACTGAAATGTTAGCAAAAAAGTATGGACTAAACGCTCTTCATCGCTTAGATAAAGAGACAAGTGGTGTTTTAGTTTTAACAAAAGATGAATCCTATCGCTTAAAAGCCATAGAAGAGTTTAGAAAGATGAAAGTTGATAAAGTTTATTATGCTATCGTCAATGGAAAAGTTGCTGAGCCAATAGAGATAAATTCTCCTATTTTTACAACCAAAACAAATAGTGGAGCTATCTCAAAAGTTTCAAAAAAAGGCAAAGAGGCTCTAAGTTTAGTAGAACCTGTGATGATAGAAGGGCGATACTCTTTAGTAAAAATCACCATAAAAACGGGTCGCACCCACCAAATAAGAGTTCATCTCTCTTCTGTTGGGCACCCAGTTTTAGGCGATTTAAAATATGGACGATATAAAGCTGAACGTTTAATGCTTCATTCATCTTATATGAAAATATTTGATGAAACTTTTAATGCTCCGCTTCCATCAATATTTAGAAAATATGGTTTTAGTTTATAGATGAAAAAAATAGCTTTACTAATAATCTTGCTTCTAACATCACTTATAGGAGGAAATATGGAACTTTACAATATAAAAGTCAAAGATATAGACGGCAATGAATTTACATTACAAAAATATCAAAATAGAGTTTTACTCGTTGTTAATGTCGCTAGCAAGTGTGGATTTACGAGCCAATATGAAGGCTTAGAAAAACTTCACAAAGAGTACAATAAAAAAGGACTAAGCATCCTAGGTTTTCCTTGTAATCAATTTCTCTCCCAAGAGCCAGGGAGCGAAGAGGAAATAAAAAATTTCTGCTCCTTAAATTACGGCGTAACATTTGATATGTTTTCAAAAATCGATGTAAATGGCGATAATACCCATGAGCTATATAAATACTTAAAGAAAAATTCTAGTGGATTTTTAGGTATAAATTCTATAAAATGGAACTTTACAAAATTTCTTATAAACAAAGATGGAAAAGTGATAAAACGATACTCTCCAAGCACAAAACCAAGTGAGATAAAAAAAGATATTGAAAAGCTTTTATGATTTTACATGTATATGATTTTACATGTAAATATTTAAAAGGATGAAAAATGAAAAATATAATTATAAAACTAGAAAAAACATACTACACTAAGGGGTTTTTCAATATAAAAGTTAAATACGATAATCTTTTTGGAGAAAACAATTCTAAAATAAAAATACAATTAGGAGAAGATGGGGAGTTGATTGAAGGCATCATCAATAGAACTGCAAACAATAATAAAACACCTAGAATAATGGCTGGAATTAAATATACAAAATGGGTGCAAGATAATTTTAATGAAGGTGAAAATTTTCAGTTGCAGATAAAAAATGGTGGCTTGATAGTTTTAGAAAAACTTAATCAACCCATCTAACATCTCAAAGCTTCTGCAACTAAAGACTTGGCTATCTCATCGGATTCATTTAAGATATGTCTTATGTTTAAATGTTCTAGCATTTTTCTACCATCTTCATCCCCTACTTTTACTACAGTATGAATGCTCTTTTTTAACGACTTAATATTTGCACATATTAATTCAAGAGAGCTTTCATTGCTTATAGCTACGATTATAGCTTTACATGTAGAAACTTTTGCATGTTGGAGTATATTTTGCAAGGCTGCATTTCCAAATATAATAGGTTCATGATTTTCCATTGCTTTATTAAAACGCAATATATCGTGCTCTATAATAACATAATTTATACCCTCTTGTTTTAGTTTTTTAGCTATTTCGCGCCCTAATTTACTATATCCAACTACTACAATGTGATTTGAAACTGGCGCAGAGTGTATTTTAAAATTGTCCACATTATCTATATTTGTTATAGTGTCAGCTATATTTTTTATATTTTTCAATATAAAAGGTGTTAAAAACATAGAGATTATAACCGCCACAATCAATATCTGAGAAGTTTGCTTTTCAATCAAACCATTTGCACGAGAAAGTTCAAATATAGCCAACGAAAACTCTCCAACTTGCGATATGGCAATAGCACTTTTAAAAGATACTCTTTTATTTTTATAGGTTCTTAATATGCCAAAAATGACACCTGTTTTTATAAGCATAACACCGATAACTAAACCCAAAATCAGCACCCAATATTGAGCAATAATGGAAAAATTTACCTGCATACCAACTGTTATAAAAAATAGACCTAAAAGCAAATTTCTAAAAGGTATCAAATCCGCTTCTATTTGGTATTTAAAGTTTGTTTCAGCTATTAGCATTCCAGCTAAAAAAGCACCCAAAGAGTAAGAAAATCCAAAATAGTGTGCAAAATATGACGCTCCTACCACTAAAAATAGTATGGTTGCTATAAATGTTTCGTGGGAATCCGTTCCTATAATGAGAAGTAAGAAACGGTTTAAGATATATTTTCCAACCAAAAAAAGTAAAACCAAAACAATAAATGCACTAGTTAGGGTTTGCGTTAAAAGTTCAACTAAAGAGCTATCGGTGCTTGTAAATATCTTTATCATGATAAAAAGTGGTATAACAGCAATATCTTGAAAAAGTAAAATTCCCAATGTTTTTCGTCCATAAACCGTATGTATATCGCCGTTATCATTTAGTATCTTTAAAACTATCGCAGTAGATGAAAGGGCAAGTGCGAAACCTATAACGATAGATGTTTTTAAATCAATCTTAAACACAAAATGAGCTAGTAACATATAAATAAAACCACTTATGCCAACCTGTAAACCTCCATTTACAAAAACCTCTTTTTTCATACTCATTAGATGTTCTACAGAAAACTCAAGACCGATAGTAAACATTAAAAACACAATACCAAATTCTGCTATATGAGACAGTCGTTCATCACCGCTCATAGAAAATACTTGTGAAATAATAATGCCTGTTACAACATAACCTATGATAGTAGGAATTTCAAAACGCTTAAAAAGGACATTTAAAGCAACAGCAATAGCTGTCGTAAATAAAAAGAGTAAAATTGGAATTTCCAAAATCTACTCTCCAAAAATAATAATATCGTACGTTTTCTTACGCTTTACAATAGAATTGTTTGGGGGAATTGTGCTATGATTTTGCATCTTTGCTATTTGTGATTTTAAATCATCCACCTGTTCTTCTAAGTTATCTATCTGCTCTTTAAGTTGCAATACCACATCAACTCCAGCTAGATTTACTCCTAAATCACGAGTTAAACGAATAATCATCTTAATTCTATCTATATCCATCTGCGAATATAGTCTCATTTTTCCACCGGTTCTTGAAGGATTTACTAAGCCTTCTCTTTCATACTGGCGCAATGTTTGAGGGTGAATATCTAAAACTTTAGCGACCACACTTATCAGATAAACAGGTTCATCATATCCATGCATTTTTACTCTCCTGGCAATTTTTCTTTCATTTGTTCGACTAAATCCTCATCTAAGCTATCAACTTTAGGTAAAATGATATTTGCTTTAAGATACAAGTCGCCTTTTTCTTTTGATTTTAAGTTTGTAGCTCCATACCCTTTTACACGAAATTTTTGACCAGATTTTGTATCTTGTGAAACTTTTAAAGTTATGTTTTTTTCTAAGGTTTCAACTTCTACTTTGCCACCAAAAAGGGCTACTTTTAAAGGAATATTTATATTTTTTTGAAGATCATCCCCATCTCTGATATACTCTGGGCTACGCGAAACTTCAACTTTTAAAAAAAGATCACCCCTTTGTCCTTGGTAGGATTTTCCTTTACCTTTTATGCGCATTTTTTCGCCATTTTTGATACCTGCTGGGATTTTTATATCAAAACTTTCACCATTGTAACTGACCCCATGTTTTCCACCCAAGATAGAAGTGTTAAAAGGTATAGTTATCTTTATAGTTGCATCTAAATCAGGTTCTGAAAAGCCACCAAAACTTGAACTTCCAAAACCTCCTTGCGAAAAACTACCGCCAAAACCTGAGCTTCCAAAGCTGGCTCCACCAAAGCCACCTCCGCCAAAAAGATTTCTAAGTATGTCATTGATATCAGCTCCACCTTGGGAAGAAGCGAAATCATGAAAGCTTTGACCTCCAAACATACTATCTCCATGCATATCGTATTGTCTTCGTTTTTGGTCATCGCTTAATATCTCATAAGCCGCATTTATCTCTTTAAATTTATCTTCAGCATCTGGGTCTTTATTAATGTCAGGATGATATTTTCTTGCCAATCTTCTATAGGCTTTTTTTATCTCATCAGATGAAGCACCTTTACTAACACCTAATGTTTCATATAGACTATTACTCACTTTTGCTTCCTTAATTGATTTAACTTAGTCTTATTATAGCATAAAACTTTAGTCTATGTCAATCAACTTTAATAACTAAGGTATAAATCCTGAACGCACCTGCGCAGATGAAACGGTATCTAATATCTCTTTAGTAAACAAAGATAAAGCCATAATAAAAGTAAAAATTGAACCCATGTAAAGATAAGATATAAGCTTTCCATCTTGAAAGCCAAATGTAGCACTTAAAAACATTGTTAACATTACAAAGGCTATCAAAAGTCCTGTTGTACTCATTAATAAAATAGCACGATTTGTATTTTTCATCCGTTTCATAAGTGATATTTTTCTTATCTGTACATCATCAGGAAGTGCATCCCAATGTTCTGCATCATAAATTTGGTTGATTTTTTCTAATCTATCAATAATACGCGCCAAGCGACCCGTAAAAACATTTAAAAAGCCTGAAACCCCTGCTAGCATAAAAACAGGGGCTATTGTAAGACGTATTAACTCAGCTATAGTTTGTACTGACTCTTGCCCTAAAGGCTCCATCTTATCTCCTTAGTGAGAACTACAAGCACTCTGTCCTGGGGCAGTTGTTGGCTGAATCGAATCATTGCTTACTCCACCTTCTTCGTTTATTTTATCCATAAAAACGATTAACTCTTGTGCAGCTTTTGCATAGCGCTTTGAAGTTTCACTATCACTATTATAAAAACTTATAGGTTTTCCTTCATCTCCACCTTCTCTTACTGCAGGCTCTATAGGGATCTCACCTAGTATTGTAGTGTTAAATTGAGCTGCAAGTTTATCAGTTGTTCCCTTACCAAATATATCATACTCTTTTCCAGTATCAGGACAGATAAATCCACTCATATTTTCCACAATTCCTGCTATTGGAATATGGAGCTTTTCAAACATATCTAAACTTCTAACGGTATCATCAAGGGCAACTTGCTGAGGTGTTGTAACACAGACTCCAGCAGTTACAGGTACACTTTGAGCAAGTGTAAGTTGCGCATCACCAGTTCCTGGAGGCATATCGATAAACAAAACATCCAAATCACTCCATGCAATGTCGCGTAAAAGCTGCTCAATAGCTTTCATTATCATCGCACCTCTCCATATAAGACTTTGTCCCTCTTCCATCAAAGAGCCCATACTCATCATCTCAACGCCATGGGTTAATATAGGCTTTACTTTTTGCCCTATAACTTCTGGAGATTGACCAACGACTCCTAACATTCTTGGAATATTTGGACCATAAATATCAGCATCTAAAAGACCAACTTTTTTACCCTCTTTTGCCATAGATATTGCCAAGTTTACTGTAGTTGTGGACTTTCCAACTCCACCTTTTCCACTACTTACCATTATAAAGTTTTTTACATGTGGAGCGATATTTTTTCCACTTTGAGAGTTACTTTTTTGTTTAGGAGGCTTAGGTTGCTTTATGGAAACATCTACTCTTCCTGCTCCCATACTTTGAACTGCTTTTACGATATCGATTTTTAAACTATTTGCTATATCTTTACTTGCTGAAACTATCTCAACTTCAACAAATACATTTTCACCACTTATCTCTATATCTTTTACAAAGCCAAATGTTACAATATCCTTATCAAAACCAGGATACATAACTTCGCTAAGTGCTTTTAAGATATTATCTTTATTCATAACATATTTCCTTACTCAAATTTAAAATCAGATACTATCACAAAAAAATAAAAACAAGCTTTGAAAATATAAATTTTATAAAAATTGTAAAATATATTTAAAAAAAAGAGTAATAAAAGATTTATTTGTGTATAATTTGGTAACATTATTATAAGGATTGTTATTTGTCGATTTCACTAATTTTATTAGGGGCTGGAAATTCGACGCGGTTTGACATGCCGCCAAAAAAGCAGTGGCTACGGATAAAAGATGAACCTTTGTGGCTACATGTAAGTGAAAAATTAGCCTCTTTTTATAGATTTGATAAAATTATATGCGTTGGTTCAAGTGACGAAGTCAATTACATGAAAAAGTATTGTGATTTTGAGGTTGTTTGCGGAGGAGCTACTAGACAAGAAAGCTTGAAAAATGCCTTAAAGATAGTTAATTCAAAATATGTCATGGTAACAGATGTGGCAAGAGCTTGCATAAGTAAAAAACTTTTTTTAAGGCTGTTAAAGTCAAGAAAAAAAGCAGACTGTATCGTACCAACATTAAAAGCTATTGATACTATATATTATAATAACAAACCAATAAATAGAAATCTTATAAATTCTATTCAAACACCACAACTCTCACGCACAAAAGCACTTAAAAATGCTCTTAAAAATGCTAAAGAGTTTACTGATGATAGCAGTGCAATATATGCAAATGGTGGAACTGTAAGATTTGTAAAAGGAAGCAAAAAAGCGTTAAAAATAACCAATAAAAAAGATTTGAAGCTTTTTACATGTATAAAAAAACCATCAAATCATATATTTACAGGATGTGGTTTTGATGTACATGAATTTGGAGAAAAACGACCTTTAATACTTGGCGGAGTAAAAGTACATGAAAGTATGGGCTTAAGGGCTCACTCAGATGGAGATGTATTAACGCATGCATTGATAGATGCAATTCTTGGCGCTATAGGAGCAGGAGATATAGGGGAACTATTTCCTGATACAGATGATAGATATAAAGATGCGAACTCATTACTTCTTTTAAAAAAAGTTTGTGAGTTTGCAACATCGGTGGGCTATGTTTTAGTAAATTGTGATATTACAATACTAGCACAAACACCTAAAATAAGCCCTTTTAAAGAGAGTATAACTCAAAAAATTGCAAAAACACTTAACATTAAGCGTTTTTTTGTAAACATAAAAGCAACCACTACTGAGAAATTGGGCTTTATCGGTAGAGGTGAAGGTATAGGCGTACAAGCCACAGTAAATGTAAGATTTTATAATTGGGGGGAAGATTAATTATGAACGTTTTAATCGTAGAAAATGAAGTTTATTTAGCAAAAAGTATTGCCAATAAACTCTCTTGTATAGGATACAATTGTCATATAGTTTCAAACATATCAGAAGCACTAAATGATGAAGTATATGATGCAGTTTTATTATCAACTAACATAGCGGGTCAAAACTTCTATCCTGTAATAGAAAAGCACAAGAACTCTATAATTATTTTGATGATTTCGTATATCAGTAATGATACGGTGTCAAATCCTATAAAAGCAGGGGCAAATGATTATATACAAAAGCCATTTATGATAGAAGAGTTAATGCGAAAACTTGAACACTTAAAGCAGTTCAATTTAATACAAAATCAAAACAAAACTTATGAACAATACTTGGATTTCTTTTTTAAAAATGCAGAAAGAAAAAATGTTAATGCTAAAATCAAACTTCCTCTTGTCTTACAATCAAAGCATCAAAGAAGCATGGATTTATATATGTTTGAATTAAGCAAAACCTTAAATAGAGGTTTTGAGATGATTTGTCTTTCTGAAATGGAAAACATACACAAACTAGCAAAAATAAGCGATGAAAAGATATTATATCTTATCAATTATAACTATTTAAAAAAGAATACAAAAAAGACTATATTAGATCTCGTTGCCAACAAACAAGTAGTTTTAAGTACAACCGATACTGATGAGGTGTTTGATTTCCCAATAATCCAAATAGATACTGAAAATGGAAATTTTTCAGGAGATGATATTCTAACTTTAGAAGATTATGTAAAATTTGTTATATGTAAGTTTCAGCCAATATTCCCAGATACTGAACTTGCAAAAAGATTAGGAATATCAAGAAAAAGTTTATGGGAAAAAAGGAAAAAATATGGAATTACAAAAGAGAAATAAACTCATAATAAATCACGAGACCTTAACGGCTCTTGCATTTGCACAAGAAGGTATGCTAGGGTCTATTGATAAGCTAATGAACGAAAAAGAGGCAAAATATGCTAACGAAAAAGGGTATTATAAAAATTTACCCATGCCAATATCATTCATATTAGCTCCTAGCGGAAAAACCAATCAATCAAATATAAAAAATGCTAAAAAAGATGAGATTATGGACCTTGTTGTAGATAAAAAAGTTATTGGAGAAGTTAAGGTTGAAAGTAGCTTCAAAATCGATAAATACGAGCGTATAAAAAAAATATGTGGCGTATATGATGAACAAAACCCAATTGTTCAAAAACTAGTAAAAACATATGGTGATTTTGCCATAAGTGGAGATTTTAAAGTTGATTATGATGAACTAAAAAAAGAAAAAAAGCGTGTTAAAGAGACTATTGATAGACTTAATGCTCAAAATATCACTGGTATTTTAGTTGGAACAAAACCTTTTAACCGAGCACATGAAAGAATGATACGCATAGCTTTAGATAAAGCTGATTTGATCATACTTTTTCTTATGCGCACCAATAAATCTGATGGCATACCCTACCATATCCAAGAAAAGACTTTGCACTACTTTACAGACACTTACTTGCCAAAAGGTAAGGTTTTAATAGTACCACTTGATAATACTCATATATTTTCAGAAAATACAAATTTGATTCTTCAATGCATGATAGCGTCAAGTTTTGGATGTACAAAGTTTCTTATAGGACATAATCACAATGGTATCGGAATGTATTATGATAAAAATCAACCTCATTTTGCCTATGAAAGCTATAAAGAGCATTTGCCACTTGAGGTAGTGGTAGTACCTGAATATGTATTTTGCAATGAGTGCAAAACTTTAGTTAGCACATCAACCTGTCCACATGGTTCTCATCATCACATAAAATATCATGGAGAATCGCTTAAAAAACTTCTCTTAGCAGGCATTTTACCGCCCGCACTTTTCATAAGACGTGACATATCATCTATGATACTAAGTGAACTTTTTCCAAACCGTTTACTAGATATTCAAAGCATATATGACAATCTTTTTCCAAATAATGGATTACTTGAAGAGCACTCTGAAAAAGATTTTTACGAAACCTTAATAAGCTTACACCAAACAACTTCTATGGTATAAATCCCTCAAAAACTAAGGGATTTATACTATCTTGATTTATCTTAAATCCAAACTCTTTTTTAACGCTTTAGAAAGATTAATCTTGCCGTATCCATAAAAATTATTTCTGCCATTTTCATAACTAAAATTGCCTATCTTATCAGCTGTACTTTTTAATATATCTTCAGCTTGAACTCTTGTTAGATTTGGATTTACCTCAAGCATCAAAGCCAAAGTTGCACTTACTATTGGCGCTGAAAAAGATGTACCAGAGTTATACATGGATGAATTATCTAGCCCAAGAGTTAAAATATCTTTTTCAAGTTCACTATCAAAATCACCACCAGGAGCTAAAACATCTAAGTTTTGTCCATAGTTACTATAAGATGCTTTTTGATTACGAGTATCGCTTGCACCAACAGAAATAACCTCTTTTATCATAGATTCATCATTTATATCACTTACATCAATGCCTATATTTTGCTCATCTCCATTGCCAGTTGGAAATACCACTAAAACACCTTTTCCATCTCTTCCATTCGTTGCTAAATCCTGTATATATTCTTTAACAGACTCACTAACATCATATGTTCCCCAACTACAATTTATAATATCAGCTCCAAACTCTTTAGCCTTTTTAAAAAGCTCTATGGTCTCAAGTTCGCTCATATTTTCACTATATTGTAAAAAATACAAACTACTCTCGCTCGCAATTGAATATATTTCATCATCATTTGCCCTAGCGCCAACAACACCTGTAACATTTGTACCATGGGATCTATCTTGCTCATCTAGTACATCTATATTGTATGGATTAACCAAGCTGGAACTTTTAGTAAGAACAGAATAAGTACCTTTAATAGCTCCTGCTAAATCATAATGACTAATATCTAAACTATTATCTATAATAGCTATTTTAATACCTTTTCCTCTATATTTTCTAAAATAATCTTTTGGGTGTATATGGGCATTATAATTTATATTATTTGCACTATAAAATGTATCATTTCTATGCAAATACCACTGATACTCATAGGAAGGGTCTGCTATTTTGCTTTTAAGGACTATTGTGTCTTTACCATCTTCGCTTGAGCCTCCACCACCACAGCCTAGTACAAAAAGCGATAAAGCTATAAGAGATAACTTCTTCATCTTTTTCTCACTTTTTTAACAAAATTTGGATGTGCATATTTCACATCTTTTTGAACGCTTAATTCATTTGCCACATCTAAAGTTAAACTTTTATCCATTACTTTAAATTCATATAAATTTGGTAAAACCTTTTTTACATGTAAAATATTATACTTTTTAATATAAAGTTCAAGATTTTTAGTATCATAAAATTTTACAAGCAAACTATCACTTACTCCAACTTTAATTCCATTTTTTGTTTTATACATATCAAGATTTGAGTTTGAGCGCTCTTTTGTTTGAATAAACGTCAAAGGCTCTTTTTTGCCTTCATTTATATAGTAGCTCTCATTTGCACACCCCGTTGAGGCAATCATCAACGCACTCAAGTATAAATATTTCATATATCTCCTTTTTTTAATTTTATCCAATTTCTACCCTATTTTTACCGCCCTCTTTTGCTATATGTAAAGCTGTAAATAGTCGTGAAATTATTCTTTTAACACTATCGTTTTTATAATATACCGCCACTGCAAAATTAACATTTTTATCTGCAACCATTCTAAAATGATGTCTATCGATTAAAGCTTTTAATTTATATGCTAAATTTTCTAAATTTTCAAGCTTTATCTCTTGAGAAATGATTAAAAATTCATTCTCACTCCATCTTCCTATTATATCACCTTTTCGTATATTTTCTTTAATTAAACCTGCAAACTCTTTTAAAAATTCATTTTTTGCTTCTTCATCGCACTCCACATCGATAGCCATAACACCAAAAATACGACCATACCTTATAAAATCTTCTAACACAATATTTAATCTATCGTCTAACGCAGTACGACTTTTCACCAAGGTAATTGGGTCAATTAAGCTAAGCTTTTTAATATAATCTAACGACTTTGAAGCTTTAAAAAGAAAGTATGCTATCTTATCAAACTCTTTTATATCGCTTTTTTGCAATATATTTTCTAAATCCTCTCCTTTGGCTAGTTTATCTACTTGAAGCTCTAACTCTTTAAAAGGTTTAAATAAACCACTAAGAATATACCAAACCACAAAAAATAGTACTACATGTAAAAACAATATTAGCTCAAACACCCTACCATAACTATCTACAAATCTCTTTATGCTGTCATTTATGCTTTTATAAAAAAGCAAATAATCTTTACCAATATTCACAACATTAAACAGATAGCTAACATCAGAAACTTTTATATTTGTATTTTGTGGATCTTTTTTATAATTTTCATATATCTTTTGAGAAACCTCATTATCTTTTTCTAACATTTTACCATTTGCAATGTACACATTTTTTACATCATCTTTTAAGGGAAGTTCACCAACAATATCTTTAAGCAAAACATTCATACATAAAATATAACCTTTTTTATACTCTTTTGAATAAGTAACACCTTTTTCATGAACTATATCAAACTCATAAACATCTGTTTTTACAGTTTTTGGCTTAACTTTATGAGCTTTTATGAACCAATTTTGTTTATTATATAAAAGATTATTATATAAAGCCATAGACTTTATCTCACTAAACTCTTCATCGTAAAATGTAACAACTTCTATACCATTTTTTATCTCTCTAGTTACCCACTTAATAAGTATATCTTTTGAGTAAGATATTTTTCTAACTAAAAAAACTCTATTATTAAAAGTAGAAACAAAGATAGAATTAATACCCTTATGAGTATCGATAAAATTTGCAAAAAGCGTCAATATTTTATCTTTATTTTCAAATATATTATCAATTGACCTTGGAGCTAAATCAATACTTAAAGTATCTACAAATTGCTTTTTTCTCATATCCTGATTTTCAATACTCTTTTTTATCAAAGAAGTTTTTAATCGAAAATCTCGCTTTGTGATTTGTTCATTTTTGTGATTTGTTGTAATAAAATTTATATATAAAACCAAACTTACAACAGCCAAAGATAAAGCGATAAAAAAAAGAGATAACAACACACCTAAAGATAATCTACTTTTCATCTTTTTCCTTTTTACATGTAAAAAATATTAACTTCATTTTAATCCTCTATACGAACTTTCACACTTGGAAACTCTTGTAAAAATATCCTAAACATATCAATTTGATGCTTTGTCATTTTTATACAGATATTTGCCCCAACTGCATTAAAATCTTTCTCGCATTCTAAAAATGAATTTGTCTTAAAAAAGTGCTCAAATCGTTGTAAAAGCTGATAAGAGATTTCAAAACTTACTAAAAAAAGTTTTTCATAAGGGATCAAAGTTGCATTTTTTATAACCTCTTGAACACTTGCGCTATATGCCCTTACAAGCCCACCAGTTCCTAACTTTATACCACCAAAATACCGCACTATCAAAACTCCACAAAAGATTAAATCTTCCCCTTTTAATACATTTAGACTTGGAACTCCAGAAGTTCCTTTTGGCTCACCATCATCGCTTGAATTTTCAACGATTTGCTCATACACATTTAGTGTTCTATAAGCATAAACGATGTGATTTGCTTTTGGATGATCATTTTTTAGTTTTGCCCTTAAAGTATCAAATCCATCAATAGGGGTTAAAAAGCTTAAAAAGTGAGATTTTTTTATCTCAATTTGGGCTTGAAAAACCTCATTTACGCACTTCACTATATAAACTCCGGCGCATCGTTTGAAAAGAGTATTAGATCTCCAGCAGATGTATTATCTGCTAACATCTCTTGCATTTTGGATTTTTGATTTGAAAATAGTACTTTTGCATTTTTTATCTTTGAAGCTAGTGTTTGGGCATTTAGTTTTCCTGTTATAATAACAAGATCAAACACTTCATCCATTATGAGTGCTAATTTTTCATTTTCTTCTTTTGTGCTTTCGACGATACCTGGAGTTACTAAAACTTTACGACCTTTATAAGAGGATACAAGCTCATAAGATTCACTCATGCCTTTAAAGTTACCATTAAAGCTATCATCAATGATGATTTTGCCCCCTGCATCCATTCTTTGCAAACGATGCTCTACACTTTTAAGTGAAGATATTTTGCTCTTTATTGTTTTTAAATCAACACCTAAAGATAGTGCCACATGTACACAAACTGCTAAGTTTGTGGCATTAAATTTTCCTAAAATTGGAGCAAAAAACTCCTCATCTTTTTCATTTACATGTAAAGTAAAACTAACTCCATCAAGGGTAGCTTTAACATTTTTAATATCATTTCCATACACAAGTGCTTTTTCGTCCGCTTTAACATTTGTACTTACATGTAAAAATGAACGTTGTAAATTTGGCGAGGTTATGAGCTCCATTTTAGTATTTCGCACATTTTCTAAGGTTTTAAAATACTCAATATGCTGCAATCCCACTTCACCAACAATAGCAATTTGTGGCTTTAAAAATTGTGCAATCTCAAATATATCACCCTTTTCCCTAGCTCCCGCTTCACTTATATAAATTTGAGTATCTTTTGGCAATTTTTCATTTACATCTTTTATAAGACCTGCTTTTGTATTTACACTTCTTGGGGTTTTATAGCAGTTAAAATCATCTTTTAAGATATGATATAAAAAGTTTTTTATACTTGTTTTTCCATAACTTGCTGTTATAGTGATGATAGTTAAGTTTTGCATACTTTCAAGCTTTTTTTGCGCTTTTTTTTCAAAACTGATAAAAAGAATTTTTTCATACATGTAGCTAGCAAGCAAAGAAAACACTAAAGGCATAAAAATACCTAAAATTTGGCACTTTCCACCCATAAAGCATAGTAAATCTTGAAACAAAGTAGCAAGAAGTAAAAAAAGAAAAAATCTCTTTATTCGGCTTGTAAAAATCAATGGTTTATCTTGCTTTTTATACCACAAATACAGACTTATCAAATATCCAAAATAAAAATAAAACCAAAAATAATATCCACTTAAATAATAAGCAACAATAGGAATAACTAAAAAATATAGATGCCAAAGGGGTTTTGAAAAGTGAAAAATTACTCTTTTTATCTTATATGAGTACCACTGCATACAGGTGATAAGATAGTATCCTAGCGCTAAAGTTAAGACTACATGTGAAATATATACAAACATTTTTAGCACCATTTATTTTCCTTTAAAATGTTTTTGATGTTCTCTTTTTGAGTTAAAAAGAAAAAGTGGTCACCATCTAATGGATAAAATTTGCTATTTTTTATGAGTGAGTGAATTTTTTCTCCACTTTTTAAAGGAGTGGCTGTATCATCTTTACCCCAAAATATAATAGCATCGCCTATGAAAGAGGAAAAAATATCATCAAATCTCTCATCAACTACATTTTTTAAAGTTTGATACATTATTTCACTCATACCAGCTACATCTTTTGAAGCAAAAAGTTTATAAAACTTACCAAAACCCAAAGATTTTAAGGTCTTAAAAAGCTTTATCTTTGCTTTAACTTTAAAACTTTTTTCCACAACAATACCAGCGCTACTTAGTAAAACTAACTTTTTTGGATTTAGTAAAGTTGCCACTTTTCCACCGTATGAATGACCAAAAATAATATCTGGATTTAGGTTTAGTGAATTTAAAAAAATAGACACAATTTCTGCATAATCTTTTGTAATAAGTGGCTTTTTAATCGACGATGAACCAAATCCAGGAAGATCTAGAAAAATCAATTTATACTCTTTAAAATAAGCTTCAAAGGATTGTTTCATTATGTTTTTATTTGAGCCCCAACCGTGCAAAAAAAGCATACTATTTTTACATGTAGGATTAATAATCTCATAGCTTATATCATACTCAATACCGCTATATTCAACCGCTCTTTTAGCCATTTTTACTCTTTGTTTTATTATAAATTTTTTCTAAAATTTGCACGGCTTCATTCATTCTTTTATATTCATCCATACTCAAAAGTACTGCTTCAAATTTACTATTTTTAACGATAAAAGCGTGTTTTTTATCTCCTTTGGTTATAGAAGAAACGATAGTAGAAAAGTTTCTAACCATTTGCGTAGCTGTGTAAACCTCATCTTCATTAATAGCTGCCATATTTTTACCTTTTGTATTATTTTATGTATTATTATACAAAAGGTAAACTTTATATAGCTTTACAATAGATAAACATTTGCTAATTTTTCAATACCTTAATAGGTAATATCTGAATTTTTTCCATATCCCAAACACCATTTTTTACGTATGGTTCATTTGCCAACCACTCATCTAACTCATCTTTGGTTTCAAAATCCACAAACAAAGTTGAGCCAACCATTTTTTCATCTTCGATAAATGCGCCAGCGTTTAGGATTTTACCCTTGCTCATCATCTCTTTTGCACCTTTTACATGTAAATCTCTAACTTCAAGTCTTTTATCTAAAACATCTTTTTTATCGTATGCTACGATTAAGTATTGCATTATGCTTTTCCTTTTGCTGAATTTATCGAGTGAATAAAGTTATAATTCACATCAATTTTATGTTTTTTAGGTAGATTTTTAGCCACTTCTTGTAAAGCTAGGTTAAAATCTTCGTATAGATAATTTGCCATACTTCCTGGATTTGGATTTATCTCATTTATATAAACCTCACCATCTATAACAAAAAAATCACACCGTATCATAGAACCTAAAAATAGTGGATCGTAAATAGTTTTAAAAACCTCTCTCATCTTTTTCACCATCTCATCTTCCAAATCTGCTTCAAAAACTTTTTGAGTTCTAGAAAAATCCATATACTTTTTCTCAAAGTCTAAAACTTCTCCCTTTTGTGGCTCTTCAACTACAGAAAATATAAACCCATCTTTACCTTTGCAACCTGCCAAGTTGTACTCTTTAACCCCTTCGATAAAAGGCTCAACCAAAAGCGTATCATCAAACTCAAATCCACAATCTAGCGCATAAGAGAGTTCATCCTCGCTTTTTACAACACTTATACCAAGGGAACTTCCAAGTCTAAGTGGTTTTAAGATAAATGGATATGACATCTTTATGTTATCGCCCTTTTTTATCACTTCATACTCTAAAGTTTTTACATGTAAGTTTTTACATGTAAGTTTTGTAAGAAGTTTATTGAAACTAAGTGTTGAAGCTTCAAGACGCGGACCGATGTAAGGCACATCAAAAAAATCCAAAAGCGCCGACAATGTTCCATCTTCCCCATCGGCTCCGTGGATAAGGTTTAATGCCACATCAAACTCAACCTTTTTTTCTGAAAGCATTGATTTATAAAAAAATCCACCCTTTTTTAGAAACAGTTTTTTCTCTTTTTTATAATCACCACCACTAAAAAACTTAGCCTTCATATTTGTTTCTTCTATGAGATAAAACTCTCTATCCTTATCGCAAAATATAAACTTTGCATCGCAAGTTAAAACCTTTTTAACCGCTATGGCACTAACTATGCTTATCTCGTGCTCATAACTAATTCCGCCAAAAACAATAGCTATTTGCATTTTTTTCCTTATAATTTTTTAAGTGCTTGTTTTATGATGTCACTAGTGTTTGAACCTTGACAATCTTTTAAAACTTTAGTTATCTTATCTTTTTTAAATCCCAAACTTTCAAGCGCTAACACCGCTTCACTAAAAACAGGTGAAACCTCACCACTTAAATTAAATTCGCTTAATTCAACCAAAACTCTTTTTGCAGTCTTTGGACCAATACCTGGAACTTTTTTGAAAGCTTCTATGTTTGAGTGCATTAAAGCTTGTGAAAACCCCTGTGGGCTTAGTGTTGAGCAAACTGCCATAGCAGTAGTTGCCCCTACTCCATTTACCTTTAGTAAAGCTTCAAACATAGACTGCTCATCGCTTTGTAAAAATCCATATAATAAATGGGCATCTTCTCGTATAATCTCTTTTATAAAAAGCTCACTTACCTTTCCAACTTCTAAACTAGCACTTGTTTGCAAAGATACAAAAACTCCGTAAGTTATACCATTTGTCAATTTTACATGTAAAAAAGTTGGCTCTTTTTTAACCACTTTTCCCTCAAGTGATACTATCATGATGAAAACTCTGTTGAGCGTTTTATCTCATACTTATCTTCTGCGATTTGCTCTAAAGTTATCTCCCTTGACATCTCGTTTTCTCTTGTACTATGCACAACTTCAACAGGTGGATATATAAGTTTAAAACATATTTCATTAAATTCAGTCCAAGGTGAGTGGCTTATAATTTTTGCGCTAAATACTTTTGATTGGAACTCATTTAAATCCCTTTTTAACTCTTTTATCTTCTCTTGTTTATCTTTATAATCATTTAAGCAACTATTGTACTCTTTTACAAGATTTTGATAGTCAATTACCTTTTTTGTAAGTCCTGCAAATGGTTTAATATTTTTTGCTTTTAATTCTAAAAGTCTCTCTTTAACTGCTTCAACAGCATTTTTATTGCTTTCTATTATCTCTTTTTTAGTTTTTAGAAGTTTTGGAATTTTTTTATACTCATCTTCAGCATTGCTTATCTTTTCACTTATCTCATTTATCTTGTTTTCTATTCCTTTTATCTGAGTTGGATCTATGATAATTTTATTGTTGCTTCCTTTTATATTTTTTACATCCACCAACTCGGAAGAGATTATAGTTGCATTTGAAATCAAAGTATCTACATGTATTTCTCTCGCTATAATAGTTCCACCTACAACAGTTTGCACATGTACGCTATCAGCTACTACTTCTCCCCCTTCAAGCCTATCGATGTTTGCTATATCTGATGTTATCTTTCCTCGGTGAACTGTTACATCTATATTTTTGCAATCTATTGTAGAATTTTTGTGAGTTTGGCCTCCAATTTTTACATCATTTGCTTTTATGAACGCGTTACTTCCAACACTTCCTTCGACATTAACGGCAGTTGTTTCAACTTTCATACCAGCACCTATGGCATCTTCAAACTCCATAGTCTCTTTGATATTTATAGTTACATTACTATCGATACCAGCCTCTATCGAACCTGTAGTTTTAAACTTAACACCATCAACATCCATCTGATCTTGAATATCATAAACACCGCCATCATCTTTTACGTAACCTTTTTTAGTTGATACATATTTTATAGAATTATCATCTTCTTGTACTACGATGGCATCTGTTGTGTTAATAGTAACATTTTGAGTCTGCGAAGGCTCTTTTATAGGTATAAACTTTCCTCTACAATTACGACCTGGTGTTCCCATTTGAGGTTTTATATATTCTATAATCACTTCACCCTCTTCAACAGGAAGCACAAAACCTCGTCTTGCATAATTTATCCTACCTTGTTCATCCTCTTTCTTGACCTTTTTTTGGTAGTGATATATCATATCATCATTTATACTAAACACAGGCTTTAAAAAATCCATAACCATAAAACTTTCGTCATTTTCTAAAAAACCATTCACCTGAATACTAGCAGCCACCCTTGAGACCTCTTTTAACATATCGGACTCTTTAATACCTATCAAAATTCCAGCTTTTAGCTTTTTTTTATTGATTTGTGATATGATTTTTTTATCCATTCCACCCTTTGTACTTAAATCCAAATCTTTTTTAATAGTTGCAATGATGTTTGTTAAAGTCTTATTAGCACCAAGTGTAATAGTTGGCAATTTATCATTTGCATGCTTTTGCAGATCGATTTTAAAAATCTCTATTTTATAGTTTTGGTTAATTTGTAAATTTTCATGAACTAAAAATTCATCCGATTCAAACATTTCTCTGTTTTTATCATTTAGCTCCTCCCACTCTTCATCTTCTGATGTCCTAAAAAAAGTGTGACACTCTAATATATTAAAATCTATATCTTGCGGTTTTAACTTATATGTTGAACAAATAGCTTTCAACTCTTTTACAACATCCTTTGTATCTACTATAATGGATTGGAACTCATCTTGTGACATTTTAACTCCATTTCTTTTACTTTTAAAAATTTTTTTGCTAATTTTAATATCTTTTATATTATTATATACTATTCATTAAAAAGAGGTAAGATTTGAAATCTTTTTCAAAAATAGGGTATATTTTTTATGTTTAGAAACGTATCTACATGTTAATTCGTTCATTTTTTACAAATAGTGTTGGAATTTTAACTTCAAGGGTTTTAGGTTTTATAAGAGACTTACTCACAGCTTCCATACTCGGTGCTAACATATATAGTGACATATTTTTTGTGGCTTTTAAGCTACCAAACCTCTTTCGTCGCATCTTTGCCGAAGGAGCATTTACACAAGCATTTTTGCCTACTTTTACAAAAACAAATCGTAAAGGAGTTTTATTAGCAAAAGTTTTAGTAAGTTTTACTTTGATGATACTTGCATTATCATTTTTGATTATGATTTTTGCTCCACTTGCTACAAAGATGTTAGCTTATGGTTTTGATGAAAACACCATTGCTCTTGCATATCCACTTGTAAGGATAAATTTTTGGTATTTGCTATTTATATTTTTAGTAACTTTTTGCGCATCATTACTTCACTATAAAAACCATTTTACAACAACGGCATTTAGCACTGCTTTATTAAACATCTCTTTGATAGTTGCACTTTTACTCTCAAACAAAGATACACCACAAAACACCATATATCTTATGAGTTATGGGGTTTTAATAGGTGGTTTTTTACAGCTTGCATTTCATATAAAAGCTTTAAAAAAATACAACCTTTTAAATCTAGTCACGCTTTCACTAAAACATTTTAAGAAGACGAAAAAACATAAAACCAAATTTTACACTCTCTTTTTTCATGGGTTAGTTGGTTCAAGTACGGCTCAAATTTCTGCATTTTTAGATACGTGGCTTGCTAGTTTTTTAGCAAGTGGAAGCATAAGTTATCTTTACTATGCAAACCGTGTTTTTCAGCTTCCATTAGCTCTTTTTGCTATCGCTTTATCCATAAGCATTTTTCCAAATATTACAAAATCCATCAAACTCAATGATGAGAAAAAAGCTCATACGTTTTTAAATAATGGATTTTGGATACTTCTTTTTCTTCTAAGCATATCAACTCTTGGAGGCATTATGCTAAGTGAAGAGATAGTTTGGCTACTTTTTCAAAGTGGTTCATTTTTAGCATCTGATACTCTAATAACAGCAAATGTGCTTATTATGTACCTTATAGGGCTTCTTCCTTTTGGACTTTGCAAACTTTTTTCTTTATGGCTATATGCAAACCATCAGCAAAAAAAAGCAGCGCAAATTTCTATGATAAGTTTGGGTGCAAATATCATATTTTCACTGGCTTTAATTAAGCCTTTAGGGGTACTTGGGCTTGCCCTTTCAGGAAGTTTAAGTGGGGTGGTTTTACTAAGCTTAACCATAAGAAGCTATGGAGTAAAAAGATTTTTAGATATAATACTAGATAAAAAACTAGCTTTTCTTTTTGCCCTTTTGTTGTGTGAGGGTATAATTTTATTTTTTATAAAGGATTTATTACATGTATATTTATGATTCAAAACTTAAAAAAAAGGTTTTGTTTGAACCTATAAATGAAAAAGAGGTGCGCATTTACGTCTGCGGTCCTACGGTTTACGATGATTCTCACTTAGGACATGCAAGAAGTGCACTTGCATTTGATTTACTTAGGCGTACATTTGAAACTTTAGAGTATAAAGTAACTTTTGTCAAAAATTTTACAGATGTTGATGATAAGATAATCAACAAGATGAAACAAAGCGGACAATCCTTAAAAGAGATAACTTCATTTTATATTGATAGATATAAAAAAGAGATGAACGCTCTTGGGGTGAAAGACGCTGATATAGAACCAAAAGCTACTGAAAGCTTAGATATGATGTGTGAGATGATAGAGAGTTTATTGCAAAAAAATTGCGCTTATGAGATAGATAATGGAGTATATTTTGATACTTCAAAAGATGATTTATATTTAAGCATAAGTGGGCAAAATTTAGATGACTCGCGCGCAAGAGTTGCCCAAAATGAACAAAAAAAAGATAGTAAAGATTTTGCTTTGTGGAAAAAAGTAAACCCTGATGAGGTGGGATTTGAGAGTCCTTATGGATATGGAAGACCTGGGTGGCATCTTGAGTGTTCAGCGATGATAAAACACTTTCTAGCCAAAGAGGGAGATTTTCAAATCGACATTCACGGCGGTGGAGCAGACTTGCTTTTTCCTCACCACGAAAATGAAGCCGCACAAACAAGATGCGATAGCGGAGCAGAACTTGCAAAATATTGGATGCACAACGGCTTTGTAAATATAAACAATGAAAAGATGAGTAAAAGTTTAGGAAATAGCTTTTTTCTAAAAGATGCTCTTAGAAAATATCACGGAGAAATTTTAAGATTTTATCTTATTTCCACCCATTATAGGGCGGATTTAAACTTTAATGAAGTTGATTTGAAAGCTTCAAAAAAACGACTAGATAAACTTTATCGCATTAAAAAACGTCTTAAAAATCCTAAAAAATTTAAACCTAGTGATGAATTTAAAAAAGCACTTTTAAATGCACTTGAGGATGATTTAAATATTTCAAAAGCTTTAAAAGAGGTTGATGAGATGATTACAAAATCAAACGAAAAACTCAATAACGAACCAAAAAACAAAGCACTTCACTATGAAATACATGCAAACTTAGAGTTAGTAAAAGATGTCTTAGGCATTGGATACATTGATGTAAACGAATACTTTCAGCTTGGAGTTAGCGACGAAGAAAAAGCAAAAATAGAAAATCTGATAGATTTAAGAAATGAGGCAAAAAAAGCAAAAGATTATCAAAAAGCAGATGAGATTAGAGATGAGCTTATTAGCTTACATGTAGAAGTTCAAGATACATCAGTTGGGACTATTTGGGAAAAGGTAGAAAACGAATGAGAGAAGTTTACGCTCTTTTAAGCCGATTTTTTCCTTACTTTAAAGACTATAAGTTGCAGTTTACCTTTGCTATTGTTGGTATGATATTTGCCTCCATTGGCACAGCGGCTTCGGCTTATCTAGTTAAGCCCATACTTGACGATATATTTATGAGTAAAAATGAGGATTTTTTATATCTTTTACCTTACGCCATCATCGCTGTTTATTTTTTAAAAGAGGCTGGAAGATATTCACAATCTTACTTTTCAGCCTATATCGGTCAAGATGTAGTAAGACGCTTTAGAAACAGACTTTTACATAGTATGCTTAGTTATGATATAGATTTTTTTCATAAATTTCGTTCAGGCGAGCTAATAAGCAGAAACATAAACGATATAGAGAGGATACGAACCATAGTATCAAATATGATACCAGAGTTTTTACGTCATTTTATAAGTATCATCGGACTTTTGTGTGTTGTTGTTTACAATAGCCTTCATCTTTCATTTTTTGCACTTATCATCATGCCTTTAGCCATATATCCACTTTCAATCTTAGCAAAAAAAATGAAGAAAATTTCATTCAAATCTCAAGAGAAAAACTCCGATATAACTTCAAGTTTGAGTGAAATTTTTAACAATATCGAGATAATAAAAGCCAACAACGCCCAAGAGTTTGAGTATAAAAAGTTTGAAAATCTAAATCTAAACTACTTTAAATTAAACATGAAAGGCGTAAAAGTTTCCGAACTTGCAAGTCCTTTGATGGAAGTTTTAGGCTCAATAGGAGTGGCAACCGTTATCATCATAGGTGGACGCGAAGTTATACATGGAGATATGAGCGTTGGAAGCTTTTTCTCTTTTTTAGCAGCACTATTTATGCTTTATACACCCATAAAAAGAATATCGGGCATATATAACAAGATGCAAGATGCAGTAGCAGCAGGAGAGAGAACTTTTTATATACTTGATCAAAGCCCAAAGATCAAAAGTGGTTTTACACCGATGATTTCACATGTAAAAAATCTCGAATTTAAAAATGTTAGTTTAAACTACGGAAAACATAAAGCACTTAAAAATATAAATTTACATGTAAAAAAAGGCGACTTCATAGCTCTTGTGGGCAATAGCGGTGGTGGAAAGACTTCATTAGCAAATTTGATAGTAAGATTTTATGACCCAAGTGGTGGCAAGATTTTACTAAATGAAATCGATATAAAAGATTTTAATCTTAACTCATTGAGAGAAAAAATATCATTTGTAACCCAAAGAGTTTATATCTTTAACGATACAATTGCTGCAAATGTGGCATACGGAAAAGAGATACAAAAAGAAAAAGTTATAGATGCCCTAATAAACGCAAATGCTTATGATTTTGTATCTAAACTTGAAGATGGTATCGATACAAAACTAGATGAACACGGTACAAATCTTTCAGGCGGACAACGCCAACGTATCGCCATAGCAAGAGCATTATATCACAACCCAGAGATTTTGATATTTGACGAAGCTACAAGTGCGCTAGATAACACAAGTGAACAAAAAATAACCCAAGTTTTAAACAAGCTCATAAAAAACAAGATAACCTTTGTCATCGCTCATAGGCTCTCAACCATACAAAAAGCCCATAAAGTGGTATTGCTTAAAAATGGAACCATAGAAGCAGTGGGAAGTTATGAGGAGTTAAATAGCTACAATGAAGAGTTTCAAAAACTCTCCCAAGCAAAATGAGAGATAAAAGCCAAACAAAAGCTTACATGTACGCACTAAGTGCTGTACTTTTATGGTCAAGTGTGGCGACTGCTTTTAAGATAAGCTTAAAATTTTTAAGCCCACTTGAACTACTTTTTATCTCCTCTTTCATCTCTTGGGCAATCTTAGGAATACTTTGCATCTACACAAAACAGATACAAAAATTAAAAACATTAAGTAAAAAACAGATTTTTAATATGCTTTTTTTAGGGCTTATAAACCCCTTTTGCTACTATCTTGTGTTGTTTGAAGCTTACGATAACTTACCAGCTCAAGAAGCACAATCGTTAAACTATACATGGGCTCTTAGTTTAACATATCTTTCAGCACTTATTTTAAAAAAGAGTTTGCGAAAAAAAGATATTTTAAGTGGTATCGTGTGTTATATTGGTGTGCTTATCATATCAACTCGTGGAGATTTATTTGGATTTAATTTTTCAAACATTTTTGGAGTTTTTTTAGCTCTTTTTTCTACCATTCTTTGGGCATTATACTGGATATACAACACAAAATGGACAACCTACCCCATCTTAGGACTTTTTTTAAACTTTACTTCTGGTATATTTTTTATATCCTTTGTTTTTATCATAAATGGTGATTTTCATCTATTTGGCGTTAAAGCTTTGCTAAGTGCTACTTATGTTGGACTTTTTGAGATGGGTATAACTTTTTTCTTGTGGCTTCAAGCCCTGCGTTATGCGCAAAATACTTCTAAGATAGCAAATCTTATCTTTTTATCCCCTTTTCTATCACTTGTTTTCATATCATACTTTTTAAATGAAACTATTCTTACTTCAACTTTCATAGGACTTTGTTTGATAGTTTTAGGGCTTTTATATCAACAAAGATGAAAATGGTTTACATGTAAAAAAGTAACTTTTACAAAATATTTTATGGTATAATGCTCATATTTAAAATAAGGAGAATGATATGGCAAATTCAACCAAGATAACATTTACTGCAAATCCAGAAATAAAAGATATACTAAAATCTTTAAAAGAAGAGTATGGTTTTAAATCCATTTCAGCAGTTATCGAAGATGCTATAAAAAAGTATAAAGAGGAAAAAGAGGTTTTAAAGTGGGAGAAAGGCGCACAAATTGCAGCTAATGATGAAGAGTATCAAAAATTTTGCCAAGAGTGGTCTAGTGATGTTGGAGGATTGCATGAATATTAAACAAAATGAAATATATATGGTACAATTTTTTCCAAAAGTTGGAGATGAGATCACAAAAACAAGACCAGCAATTGTTGTAAGCAATGATAATATTGGGAAGTTAAAATTAAAAACTGTAACCCCTATAACAGATTGGAAAGAACAATATAAATTTTATCCATGGATGATAAAACTTACCCCAAATTCACAAAATGGCTTAAAAAAAGTTTCAGCCATTGACACTTTTCAAATTAAAAATTTGTCCATTGATAGATTTATAAATAAAATAGGCGAAATAGACAATATCTTACTAAAAAAAGTTCACGAAACTATCTTAAAAACGTTTAATCTAAGATATTTGATAAAATAATTATTACTTTTTGATGTGATATATCTTACCTTATAACAAATAAAATTTTTTAAATTTGGTTTAGATAAGCATATTATTAAATAGTTTTTACATGCAAAAAATCTTACATGTAAAAACTGATTATAAACCTATCAATCTAACAATAGCTAATAAATAGGACTCATATTTACAACATTACAATGACCATTTGTTTTTAATATATCTTCGTAAGTAGATGATTGATATGTATTGTTATCATATCCTTTAGCATCAATCAAATCTTTTACTTGTTGATTGTCACTTTTTAAAGAGCAATTATAATTTAAAAATATTCGTCGAAGATTTTTTAAATTTGTTATCTCATAAGGTATATCTCCTCTAAGCATCTTAAATTTGTTAATTTGCCAATATCACTTGATAATGATGTTAGTTGGTTGTAATCTAGAAAAAGTTCAGTTAAATTTGTTAATTTGAAAATATCATTTGGTAATGATGTAAGTTGGTTGCCACCTAAATAAAGTAAAGTTAAATTTGTTAATTTACCGATATCGTTTGGTAATGATGTGAGTTGGTTGCCGACTAAAGAAAGTTTAGTTAAATTTGTTAATTTGCCAATATCACTTGATAATGATGTTAGTTGGTTGCCGACTAAAGAAAGCCATCTTAAATTTGTTAATTTGCCAATATCACTTGATAATGATGTTAGTTGGTTGTAATCTAGAAAAAGTTCAGTTAAATTTGTTAATTTGAAAAT
>PDWI01001602.1_pt1 | contig 35325 bp, 32 predicted proteins | sample 1430891 | NCBI WGS metagenome assembly PDWI01 (sample SAMN01162508, study PRJNA174530) | Oral metagenome, whole genome shotgun sequencing project. | biome: Marine environment; feature: Marine mammal; material: Swab sample of the gingival sulcus; isolation source: swab sample of gingival sulcus... | reverse complement strand
GCCCAATATCTCAACGAACTACGAAAAGAAAAATTGAGTTCGTCGATCTGGGTACACAGGAAATCTCCGTTTTCCACTTGACTTTACTTATCATAGATGACCCCTTTGTATTACATGAGCGTTTCACCTCTTAACATTGTTGATCTGCCCACCACTGAAAGACCGGCCACCTCTTTTATTGACCAGGTCAGAAGGTTAGGGCTGAGTGCTGCACTGGAGCAAAAATGTCTTGCAGCTCATGCTCTTTTTGATGTGGCAGACAGCGGAGGCCGAAAGCTGTATCTCACCAGGGATGATGAGGGGGAGTTGGCTACTGAGGTGTTGCTCGGACGCCATGCTTTCACCCAAATGGTTGCTGAACATCAATTGTTCAGGCAGGCAGCCATCTCAATTATCCAGAATATCTACCTCTCTAAAGATCGGAAGATCTTTTTTGAGCGCACAGTAACGAGTACGGAAGCTGAGCGTCAGGAAGCACTCCACCTTTTTACTCAACCTGTGGAGAATGCGTCAATTCCCCTGGGCAAAACCTTTCAGCACCTTATTCTTGCTCGCGTATGGCACAGGATTGTCTCCATGGCAGATCCAGTCACGCTGGCAACACCCGAGTACCGCGCCTTACTGGAGATCGTCCAGCGGCTCAACACCCTCAGGAATATCTATATCCTGCTCACCCGTGGGTTGGTCAGCAAAATCACCGCAAATATCAACAACACCTATAAGCAATCCATTACCCATGAGGATGCCCGGCAAATTGGCACCTTTGGTATCTCCAGGGCGGCGTACCGTTACCACCCCTCATCTGGTATGCGGTTTTCCACCTATGCCTCGTTCTGGATATTGCGGGAGATTCAGCGACAAGCTATTGATGGCCGCCTGATCCGAGTTCCAGCGACACTGCTTGAAACCATTTCCAGAGCTAACCGAACCGGCGATATTCAGGGGGAAGCAGAAGCGGTTGACCAGCTGAACAACGCCTCGGTTATCCTTGCAGACGATTCTCTTGCAGAAAACCCTGAAAAAAGCACAGGGCCGGAAGAGCTGCTAGAGAAAGAACAGACTGCTGAAATGTTACTGGAGGCCATTGACACCGTCCTGCCCGCTAAAAGCAGTGATATCATCAAGCGTCGTTTTGGGCTTATGCCTTATCAGGGAAAAGCGCAATCAGTGGTGGAAATAAGCAAGGAGTATACAGTCAGTCGGAGCAGTATTTATCAACTCCAGGAAAAGGCGCTCGCCAAGCTCAGAAAACACCTGGAAAAGCATTTTGAAATGGCAGGTTAGCTGCCCCTGTTGAGCAGCAGAACTCTTGTTTTCTTGTTGCCAAAACACCTTTTTCACCATCCATCTGTTTGACCAATTGGCCTGATTCTTGAGGCAATAAAAGTAAGTTGTTGTTGCAACGAGAGCCGGAAAGTATAACCATGTGGTGCAAGCTCCATCTGCAACAAGGATGAACAACAACCTGCTCAACAGCCATGAAAAGAAACAGCGTGCTCCTCATTTTGCTGCTCATTCTCTGTCATGCCAGCGTAACCTGTGCTCAGACAGTGCACCTCTCTATTGCTGCCAGCATGACCGAAGTCTTCAAAGAGCTTATCAGCACCTTTACAAAAGACCACCCGCAGGCGCAGATGCTCCCCAACTTTGCCTCTTCAGGGAGCCTTGCCAAGCAGATTGACCAGGGCGCCCCAGCGGATTTTTATGTATCAGCCAATCCAAAATGGATGAACTACCTCATTGCACAAGAGTTAATAGCACCGGAAACAGACCGCATCTTTGCCCATAACCAGCTGGTATTTATCAGCGCAGGGCAGGCGGTTTACAATACCATTGAAACGCTTTCGACCGTGCAACGAATCGCCATAGGCAGTCCCAAAAGTGTCCCTGCCGGACAGTATGCCAAACAGGCCATGGAGAATGCCGGTATCTATGAACAGCTGGTAAAAAAGAAGAAGCTGGTCCTGGCAAAAGATGTTCGTCAGGCCCTGCTGTACGCTGATCGCGGTGAGGTTGATGGTGCTTTTGTGTATGCAACCGATGTCCTGTTGGCAAAACAGGCAAAAGTCCTGTTTGTGGTCCCGCCTGCTCTTTACGACCGGGTATCCTATCCACTGGGCCTGACCACAAGCGGCCAGCAAAACAGTACAGCAAAAAAATTCTACACCTTTATGGGCACCCCTGAAGCGCTTGCCATACTCAGCACGTATGGATTCATACCTGTCCCCATAGCAAAAGAACACAAACAGGAGCCATGATCCCCCTTTCTCCAGATGATATAACAGCGATACAATTATCGCTTGAAGTGGCGCTAACAGCAACGCTGCTCACCTTGCCCATAGGCTTTGGCGCAGCCTATCTGCTGGCATTTTCCCGTATCCGAGGTAAGGCCATCATTGAAGGCCTCATCAATCTCCCCCTGGTGCTGCCACCGGTGGTTACCGGGTATCTGCTGTTACTCCTCTTTGGACGAAACGGGTGGGCAGGAAAATTGCTGGCTCTTGTTGATATCCAGATCATCTTTACCTTAAAAGCAGCTATCATTGCCTCCAGCGTGGTCGGTTTCCCGTTGCTGGTCCGTTCCATCCGCATCGGTCTTGAAGGCATAAATGAGCAGTATCTGCAGGCCTCGCGCACCTTGGGCGCCAAATGGTGGGACACCCTGTTCACCATCACCATCCCGCTCAGCAGCCGAGCCATCCTGGCAGGCACCACTCTTATGTTTGCCCGCAGTCTGGGCGAATTTGGTGCAACCATTGTGCTGGCCGGGAATATGCCAGGCATCACCCAGACCATCCCCCTTGCCATCTTCCAATATACCAGCACACCAGGTGGTGACCGCATGGCCCTGGCGCTGTGTATGGTCTCCATTACGCTCTCCTTTGTGGTTCTGCTGTTTGGTGAAGCTGCCAACCGAACTCTGGCGGAAAAGTAGATCATGTTGCTTGAGATGGATGTAGAGAAGCGTTTTCCTGAATTTATCTGTCAGATGCGCTTTACTCTGGAGTCTGAACAATGTGGCGTATTTGGCCCTTCAGGAAGCGGAAAAACCACTCTGATGCACATGATTGCGGGGCTGCTGGAACCGGATCAAGGGCTTATCCGCTTAAACGGCACCACCTTGTATGACTCAAGCAGTCGAACAGTGCTCCCCCCTGAACAGCGCCGTGTTGGAGTGGTGTTGCAACACGCCCATCTTTTTCCCCACATGAACGTGGAGAAAAACCTGCTCTATGGATTTAAACGCATTCCCAAGGCGGCACGTACCATTGCCCCTGGTCAACTCTTTAAAGCGCTCCAGGTTGATCATCTTCTCCATCGCAGCGTGGGTAAACTGTCCGGTGGTGAGCGCCAGCGAGTGGCCCTGGGACGTACCATCCTGGCCTGCCCGCATCTTATTTTGCTTGATGAGCCCATGGCTGGACTGGATGGAACCTTAAAGTACCAGATCATCCCCCACCTGAAACGAGTCTTTGGTGAGTATTCCATCCCCATCCTGCTCATCAGTCATAGCCTGGAGGAAATCCGAATGATGACTGAGGAGGTGCTGGTTATCGAGAATGGCAGGGTGGCTGAGCAGATAGCAACCAAAGCATTGGCCCGCACCAGCCTGGGAAGTGCGGGGCAGGGCTACACCAATCTGCTTGAGTTGGAAAATCCTCAGGATCTGGGAGAACTCCTGCGTTACAGATGGGGCAACAACACCCTTATGCTGACCAAAACTTCTGACCCACGCTCTGGTCAGTTCGCTCTAAACAGCCGCGACATCTTGCTGTTCAAAACCCACCCCGAAGCAACCAGCGCACGCAATATGCTCTCCTGCACGGTACGCCAAACATACCAGACTGACTGGCTGGTTGGTATAGAGCTGAACTGTAACGGTTCGACCTTGATAGCTGAGATCGTCCCCCAATCCGTGGAAGAGCTGAACATCCAGCCAGGCAGCGAGCTTATTGCCGTCTGTAAGGCTTCAGCTTTTCAGCGTCTCTATTAAGCGTTTTTCGCGCTTTGCAAATACCCCTTCACTTTACCCATCACTGCCTCGGGATGGACCGAGATCAGCACGATCCCCAATAAGGTCAGAGCACCACCTACAATCAGTTTCCAGCCCAACTCGTCCCCCAGCAGAAGCACGCCAAAAATGGACGCCAGGATGGGAGCAAGCAAGGTCAGCGGAGTCACAATTGAAACCGGATATCGACCCAGCAGGGAATAGACGATACCGTGCCCGACCACAGAGGCACCGACAGCGGAGTAGAGTGGCGCCCAGAAGTCTTTGAGCTGTGCAGCCTGTATAATCTCTACGTGGTTGGACTCAAAAATCAGCGAGAGCATAAAAAGAGAAGGCATGGCCACCAACGCAATCCAGGCCTGGAGGCGAAAAACGCCTAAGTTTGGACATTGGCGCATAAAGATGGTGGCAATGGCCATCACCAGAGCTGCTCCTGTCACCCACAAGATGGCGTCGATATGGTTGAACACGGTGGGGTCAAACCCGATGATCATCACGCCGCCAAAGGCAATACCAATGGCGATAATTTTTAGCAAGGCTATCCGCTCGCGGAGGAAAATTGTGGCAAGCACTGCTGAAAACGGCACATAGAGCTGGGTGGCAATGGCAATGGAAGCAATATTGCCGCCAGCGTTCAGCCCAACAAAAACCATCCCGAAATGAACCACCCCCAGCAAAAAGGAAACCCGCAACAAGGGCACCATGAATCCCGGTGCCGGCTTCAGCCACGGAAGCATGAGCAACAGCAGAAATAAAAATCGAATAGAGGTGAAAAAAAGTGGCTGAAACGTTCCAGAACCAATCTTCCCGGCAATAAAATTAAAGCCCCAGGCAAAATTTGCGATCAGGACCAGCAGTAAATCAGGTAAGCTCATGAAATGTCCGAAGGTAACCAATCACGGGGTTTGTCTCTCTGGGTTGCTTGTTGCCATTACATCCAGAATGTTACCAGCAACAAGACGCTCTTTCTCTGGTTCCGATAGTTTCAGGTTCAGCACCTTTTGTAACTCCTTTTTGGGGTCACCAAAGGGAAAGTCTGAACCAAAAAACAAACGCTCAACCCCGTAGCGTTTAATATAATCCTTGATCTCAAAGGTGGCAGCAAGAGCCGTATCAGCATACACATTGGGTAAGTCCCATAGCCCGTTTTCCTTAATGGCCTGGTAGCCACCGTTCAATCCTCCCAGGTGAGGGATGATGACCTTGACACCGACAGCAATTTCCTGGATAAACCGCATCGTGTTCTCCAGTTCTTCCTCCAAAACCACCGGCATATCCCGCCTTCTGATTTCCTCCACGGCGTGAGCGCAGAGCTCGCTAACATAGTGATACTCAGGCTCGTCATCGTGCCGGTGCCATTTAATCCCTTTATGCTGGCTGGTGAGCTGGTCCACGGCAAAATCATTCCAGATAAACAGATAGGGGAAGACTCGAAAATCCTTGCTATCAAGAAAGAGCAGATACTCGTTGCCCCGCTGCCTGCGCTGCTGCCAGTAGGCCGTATCTTCAAAATTGTAATCATAACGATCATAAATCTCTGCAACCGGAGGAAACATAACAGCTCCGGTAATGCCGGATCCACTGCTGGCGTTCAAGTAATCCTGCAACCCCTGGGGTGGGACGGTGTCCTGAATACCACAGTGTACGTGAGCATCAATTATCATTTTTCACCTCAATTATGGGATATATATCGCAACAAGATAGTGCCCGGAAGGCTCAACTATTACTTGCTCACACTGCAGCCGATTATATGTAACAAGCTGGGAGAGGGTTTCAAAATCCACATACAACCAGGGAAAAGGAGCACTTTTTTTCCCCTTATAACACATGACAAACTCGGTCTCTCCATAGTAGCCGGAGGCGTCATCAACCTCACCAAGTAAGCTGCGCAAGTCTGTTGAATCTGCTATGATTGTTCCGCCTTTGGCAAGAAAGCTTTGAGCGTGCTGGAGCAAGAGGTTTAATCCATCTAAGGTACCGCATATTCCCAATCCGTTCATGAGCATCAAGAGTGTGTCATAGCTTGCGTGCTGCTCACCATAAATATTGCGGTGATACGCGTTTTCAACCCCTCTGAGCTGCATAACCTGCACGCTGCCTAAAGAGATATCAATGGCGTGAACCTCGCTCCCCTGTTCCTGCAGATAAAGGCTGTGACAGCCGCTTCCAGCCCCTACATCCAGCACTCGTCCCTGACACAGGGCAAGCGCCTTTTGCTCCACTCTGTTCATGGTGGAATACGAGCGCAGCATCTCCTGGCCTGTCATGTGCGTCATTTCAAAACAAGGAGAGGAGACCTCAAGAGATGCTGTGGTTTCCCCATGAAAGGTATCAAGGAGCATTGCTCCCATGGGATCTTTTTCAGCATCAGTGATAATATTGTCCATGAACAGTTCTTCCGGTTGAACCTCAGCGTAAAAAAGGATAAAAGCACTGACTGTGTGTTCGTCTGTGATCAAAGAGGAACAGCTTTGCCCTGGATTCGCAACCATTTTGCCCAAGCAAAAGAGCATCGTTAGCGCAACAAGAGCAGACAATCAAGTTTTAAGTGAAGCTGGCATCAAGCTTTCCCCGCCCGCCACCTGGGCCTTTCTTGGAGCCGGTGACGGCCCGCTTACCCGTTTGGTCAAACAACGCTCCTCCACCTTAATGTTCATCCCCAAATACAGTACGGTAGCAGAAAATCTTGCCAGACAGGTAACGACCTTGGCAACACCTGCTGATTTCACTCCACTGTCCGACACACCACGCCTGCCTTTTCCTCTGCTCTTTCCAGAAATACCTTGTGTTTCCCATCTACTTGCGGGTAACTTACGTTGTTATACCACCATGTGATTGAACTCTCTTTCTTTTCACACCATTATTTATACTTTTAAGATGAGGTACCCATGGCCCTGATTATTGGAATCGATGTGGGGGGCACCCATGCTGACGGTGTACTGCTGGACCGGGACCAGGTTCTGGTTAAAAATAAAGTGTTGGTCGAGCAGGAAAACCTCAGTCAGTCCATCATCACTCTGCTGAAATCGCTGCTTCCAGACAGTCCCGCAAAGCTCTCGCGCATCCACCTGAGCACGACCCTCTGCACCAACGCCATTGTCAATAACACCCTGGATAAGGTTGGTATGTTTATCCAGGCTGGCCCTGGAATGAATCCTGATTATCTTGATTGCGGTGAGCATGTCTGTTTTCTGGATGGGGCCATAGACCATCGCGGTCATGTCATCAAGGCTCCAAGCCAGGAACAGGTGCAACATGCTGCCCGGAACTACAAGGACAACGGAGTGACCTCCATTGGGGTGGTCACCAAGTTCTCTCATCGTAACAACACCCATGAAGAGGCACTCAGCAAGCAGCTCAGCGGCCTTTTCCCCCATATCAGCATGGGGCACCGGATATCCGGCCTCCCCAACTTCCCCAGGCGGGTCTACACAACCTGGCTCAATGCCGCGCTCAAATCACGCTTCATTCAGTTTAAAGAGGCCATTGAGCAGGGCATGAAAGAGCTGGGGCTCGACTGCCCATGTTATATCCTCAAGGCAGATGGCGGCACCATCCCCTTTAGTGCAGCAAGCGACTTTCCGTGCGAAAGTGTCCATTCAGGACCATCTGCATCGGTTATGGGATGCCTGGCCTTGCAGGAAGCCAGCGACGATGCCATATTGCTTGATATTGGCGGTACCACCACTGATATTGCAATCTTTGCTGATGGCTCTCCCTTGCTTGAACCCTATGGGGTTACCATTGGTGATCGTCCAACGCTTATCCGCGCCCTGAACACCAGAAGTGTTGGCCTGGGAGGAGACAGCACGGTTGCTTTTGACGCTGACAACGGTTTCACCATTGGCCCCCATAAAAGCGGCCCGCCAATGGCTCTGGGGGGGCCGTTGCCAACTCCCACGGATGCACTCATCGTAACCGGCAGCCTGGAGGTCGGGTCAAAGGAAAAAGCGCAGCAGGCCATGCTTGCTCTCTGCCCGGACAAAGCTGTGGAAAAGACGGCAGCAGCACTGCTCCAGGCTTTTGCCGACAAGGTGAAAGAGGCGGTTGAACAGATGATTGATGCGGTGTTTTCCAGGCCGGTGTACACGGTGGCGGCCTTGCTTGAGCGAAAACGTATCGAACCCAAACAGGTCATCACTGTTGGCGGCCCGGCAGAAGCAATGCAGGACATGTTAGCGGCAGCCTTTGGTTTGCCCTGTACAGTACCCAACCATTATGAGGTGGCCAATGCTATCGGTTCCGGTCGCACCAGGCCCACCATGCAGGCAACCTTATATGCTGATACCGCCCAGCGTACCCTGAGCATTCCAGAGGCAGGGTGCCTGGACAAGATCAAATCCTATTTTGATATGGATGATGCGGAAAAGCGGCTTACTGATGTTATGACCGATATGGCCAGGGAATTTGGCATGGAGTCCATCCCGGAGATTGATTTTGTCGAGCGTCAGGAAATGAACACGGTCAAAGGATTCCGCAGCTCAGGCAAGATTATCTCACTCAAAGCCCAAATTCGTCCAGGTCTTGAGCAACTCTAGGAAAAGGAGCACAATATGACACAGTTTATGCCCACGGCACCCCATGCAACAGGTCTGGTCCTTTTCCCCGCGTTTGACTGGTGCATCAGCCCAACTCATCCAGAACGGGAAGAACGACTCTTATACACCAAAGATCAGCTCATTGAAGAGGGGCTTGAAGATATTGGCAATATCTCCTTTTTTAATCCTGACCTGGCTGCGTATCAGGATATCGACCGGGTCCACCACTGTGTTCCCTCGTCCAGAAAGTTGCTCACCGAATCCCACCTTATCTCAGCAGGTGGTGCTATCCGGGCAGCCAAGGCGGTGATGGACAAAGAGGTGGAGAAAGCCTTTGCCGTGGTCCGCCCGCCAGGACACCATGCCATGCAGACCGTTTTTGGTGATCGAGGGTTCTGTATCGTGAATATAGAAGCGATCATGGTGGAGTATATCCGTAAGCATTACGGAGTACGAAAAATAGCCATTGTGGATACAGACTGCCACCATGGGGACGGCACCCAGGACATCTTTTATAATGATCCGGATACCCTATTCATCTCGCTTCATCAGGATGGCCGAACCTTGTATCCAGGCAGCGGTTTTCTCCATGAACATGGCGGTCCATCAGCACCCGGCTACACCATCAATCTGCCGCTGCCTCCAGGCACTTCAGAGGAAGGGTTTGACATGGCCATGGAACGTACCATCCTACCGATTTTAGAGGACTTTCAACCAGAGCTTATTATCAACTCTGCTGGTCAGGATAACCACTACACCGATCCGATCACCAACATGAATTTTACAGCTCAGGGGTATGCACGGCTTAATCGGATGCTCAATCCTGATATCTGTGTTCTGGAAGGTGGATATTCCATTGAAGGGGCGCTCCCTTACACCAACTTAGGTATCATCCTGGCCATGGCTGGACTGGACACTTCAGGAGTACAAGAGCCTGACTATGATCCACGTAACTTTGTCCAGACAGCTGATATGAACAGCCATATCGAAGCTGTCTGTGACCAGGCGCTGGCTCTTTACCAAAGCAGAGATGCGCTGAAAAAAGAACTGGCAGGTGAAGCGGTGGTTACCTCAAACCGGCACATCTTCTATGATACCACTGGCTTTAACGTGGAAGAAACCAGGTCCTATTACACCTGCCCGGATTGCCCCGGTATAACAGAAATTACAGCGTCAGGACTGCAAAGTTATATGCACGGCTTTACCGTCCCTTTTAACAGCTGTAAAAAATGCCATGATAAGGCCCGGAACCTTTATCGTAACACTGAACCACGCGGTTTTGGCACGGTGGTGCTTCAGGACCGCATTGAGGACTGTTACGAAGTAAAACAGAACACATAGCCCCTTTTGTAACCAGTCACGGGGTTTGTACTTCTTCGTTATTCTCTGCTTCTAGTGTGTAACTGGTACATCCGCTGATGCGAATACGATGTCGGCGGCCGTACCTTGCTGCTCATTCGTCTGCCAACCTGCGGTCGTACTCTTTGCTAAAAATACTTACCCTGCTTCTGTTTTTTCAAAATGTATCAGGGGAACTTTATCGCTTGTCAAATTACCTGGCCTTGCATTACACTTACTCTAAGCAAGAGATAGTTATATCCTTAATTATTGGTAACTGTTTGGAGTTATTCAAACCAGGGGACTGCACCCTGGCAACCAGTCATAATTCTTCTTTTTCCCGAGCCTTCATCTCTATAAGGGGAGCCCATGAGTACACAGTCAAAAACCACATCACCTTCCACAGCGTATACCTCCATTTTTGGTGAAACCAGTGTAGAAGCATTTAAACAACATATTCGTCATCATCTGGTCAGTTTTCAGGGCCGTGATCCCCAGATGGCGAGTAACGAGGATGTATACAGAGCGCTTTCCTATGCACTGCGCGACGTACTCATGGAAAAGTGGATCAACACCCAGAAGACCTTTTATGCTCAGAATAAAAAACGGGTGTACTACCTCTCCCTGGAATTTCTGGTGGGCAGGTCGCTGGGGAATGCCATCATCAACATGGGGCTGATGGATAAGGTAACAGAAGCTTTGGAGCAACTTGGCTATGACCTTGAAGTGCTGCGTGAGTGCGAAGAAGATGCAGCCCTGGGTAACGGCGGTCTGGGACGGCTTGCCTCCTGCTTCATGGACTCCATAGCGACCATGAAAATTCCAGCCTATGGGTATGGTATTCTTTATGATTACGGGTTATTCAACCAATCCATTGTGGATGGTTATCAGATCGAGACCCCGGACAGCTGGATGCGGCTCGGATGCCCGTGGCTCTACGAACGTACCTCGTTTATGTATCCTGTTAAATTTTACGGCAGAGTCAGCAGTGCCACAGACGAAGATGGCAACTACCGGCCCCAATGGGTTGACACTGAGGTGATCATGGCCATGGCCTGCGATATGCTGGTGCCGGGCTTTAATAATGACCATGTGATCAATATGCGCCTGTGGAAGGCCAAGGCCTCCCACGAAATTGACCTGAGCGTTTTTAATGCCGGTGACTATGTAACGGCTGTTGAGCAAAAGGTCAAATCAGAGACCATCTCCAAGGTGCTCTACCCATCTGACGATATCCGTGAAGGGCAGGAGCTGCGCCTGCGCCAGCAATACTTTTTTGTTGCCGCAACCTTCCAGGACATCCTGCGTCGCTATCGCAAAGAAAACGACACCTTTAGCGATTTCCCCAATCAGGTAGCTGTGCAGCTCAACGATACGCACCCTGCCATTGCCATTCCGGAACTCATGCGCATTCTGCTCGATGAAGAGCAATTAGGGTGGGTGGAGGCCTGGGATATCTGCGTAAAAACCTTTGCCTACACCAACCATACCCTAATGCCAGAGGCCCTGGAAACCTGGACGGTGGAAATGCTGTCGCGGATGTTGCCCCGCCATATGGAGATTATCTACGAAATCAACCGCCGCTTCCTGGAAGAAGTTGCCGAGCGCTACCCAGGCAACCTGCGTAAGCTTCAAGAGATGTCCATTATCGATGAAGGGCCGCCAAAACGGGTACGGATGTCCAATCTGGCCATTGTCGGCAGCCACAAGGTCAATGGTGTGGCAGTCCTGCACACAGAGTTGCTGAAACAGTATCTGTTTAACAACTTCCATGAGATGTATCCGGGAAAAATCATCCCTAAAACCAATGGTATTACCCCGCGCAGATGGCTGCTCAAGGCCAACCCTGAGCTGGCAGCACTGATTGGCGATACAATAGGGTATGAGTGGGTGACTGACCTTGATAAGTTGCGGGGGCTGGAACAGTATGTGGAAGATGATGAGTTCACCCGTCAGTGGCGTCAGATTAAACTGAATAATAAAAAGAGGTTGGCAGCTATCATTGAAAAGAGATGCGGCATTCAGGTGAGCCCTCACTCGATGTTTGATATTCAGGTCAAGCGCATCCACGAATATAAGCGTCAGCTGCTCAATGTGCTCCATGTTATAGCGATGTATCAACGGATCATTACCGCACCTCACGAGCAAGCCATCCCCAGGACGGTTATTTTTGCTGGTAAAGCAGCACCATCCTACCGCAAGGCAAAGTTGATCATTAAACTGATTAACTCTGTGGGAGAGGTGATCAATAACGACCCACGGGTTGGGAACCAGCTCAAAGTTGCCTTTGTGCCCAACTACAATGTATCCCTGGCAGAGTATATTTTTCCTGGAGCAGATCTTTCCGAGCAGATATCCACTGCTGGTACCGAGGCATCAGGCACAGGTAATATGAAATTTGCCTTAAACGGTGCGCTCACCATTGGCACCCTTGATGGGGCCAATATTGAGATACGGGAAGAGGTGGGCGAGGAAAACATGTTTATTTTTGGCATGACCGCTGATGAAGCGGAGTTTGAAAAACGGTTTAAGTCCCGCAAACCCTACCATATTTATGAAGAGAACCAAGGAGTACGAAACATTATTGACGCTCTTGCATCTGGCGTTTTCTCAAAGCAAGAAAAAAATCTGTTCAGACCTCTGGTCAATGACCTGCTTAACGAAAATGATCAGTATCTGTTGCTGCTTGATCTTGAGTCGTATATCGATTGCCAGAAAACAGTATCTGCCTGCTATGAAGATCAGAGGGAGTGGACCCGCAGATCCATTCTTAATGTGGCGCGGATGGGGAAATTCTCCAGCGACCGAACCATCAAGGAGTACGCTGAAGAGATTTGGGGAGTTGAGGTAAATTAGCAGGGAAAATGCTCTGCAGACTACAAGCCGTGCCGGTCTTGATGACTGGCGCGGCTTTTTTTACTTGTCACAAATGCTATAGCCAAGAAGCCATAAATATGGCACAAAGGGGAGTGATGTTTTTTTAACAGAAAAAATAGTGTAAAAGGCATACTTTTGCCGTGTAACATGTAAACACTGAGGAAACATATCCCCATGACTACAAGCTCATCATACCACTATGATGTGATCATCGTAGGCGGTGGCCCTGCAGGATTATTTGCAGCCTACTATCTCTGTGAACACGCTGATCTCAGCATTCTTGTCCTCGAAAAAGGCAAAATGCCGCTCAAACGCAAATGCCCCATTGGAGATAAAGGGTGTATTAAGTGCCAGCCGTGCAATATTCTCTGTGGTGTTGGTGGTGCGGGGTTATTCTCCGACGGCAAGCTCAATTTTATTCACAAGCTGGGCAAAACAGACCTGACCCAGTTCCTTTCCACCTCTGATGCCTGCGCACTTATTGATGAAACAGAACGTATCTTTAACAAGTTTGGGATGGATGGGCAGGTCTTTCCCACTGATCAGGATGCCGCTCAATCCATCCGTAAGGAAGCCAGAAAGTGCGGCATAGACCTGCTGATTATCAAACAGAAACACCTTGGCAGCGACAACCTGCCACACCACATTGATGGCCTGCGTCAATACATTGAAGATAAAGGCGTAATTTTTCATCACTCTGAGGTGGTAGACGATGTCGTTGTGGAGGACGGGAAGGTGGTTGGTGTTACAACCAACAAGGCCACCTACACGGCTCCAAATGTTATCCTTGCTCCCGGCAGGGTTGGAGCAGAATGGGTTGCAGGAGTAGCAAGAAAGAATAAGATCAATGTCTCCCAGCGTGGCATTGAGGTTGGGGTACGGGTTGAAGTACATAACGAGATCATGCAGGATCTCTGTTCCATTATTTATGACCCCACCTTTTTTATCCGCACCAATAAATATGATGATCAAACACGAACGTTTTGCACCAACTTTGGCGGGTATGTGGCACTGGAAAACTACCAGGATTTTGTATGTGTCAACGGCCATGCCCTGATGGACAGGAAGTCAGACAACTCCAACTTTGCCTTTCTCTCCAAGGTGGTGTTAACCGATCCAGTGGAAGATAACCAGGCTTACGGAGAATCCATTGGTAAGCTGGCCACGTTGATTGGTGGCGGCAAGCCCATTTTACAGCGTTTTGGTGACCTCAAACGGGGCCGACGCTCCACCTGGAACAGAATTAAGAACAGCTATATTGAACCGACTTTAACAGAGGTAATCTGCGGCGACATTGCCATGGCATTGCCTGAGCGTATTCTGACGAACCTAGTCGATGGCCTGGAGCAGCTTAATCAAATTGTTCCAGGAGTCTCCAATGACGAGACCTTGCTCTATGCCCCGGAAATCAAATTTTTTGCCACCCAGGTGGAGACAGACAACAACCTGGAAACCTCTATCAGAGGACTTTTTGTTGCAGGGGATGGACCGGGAGTGGCCGGCAATATCGTTTCTGCAACGGCCACGGCGCTCATTCCAGCAAAAGCAATACTCAAAAGAACGTAACTGGCAGTGTTGTCCAGTGAAGCAAAGTAGAGGTAATCCGCAGGATGAAGATTGAAGACGGCAAGACAGTAACAATCCATTATGCACTCAAGCTGGAAAACGGCAACGTTTATGAATCCACCTTTGAAGAAGAGCCGCTTACCTATGTCCACGGTGAGGGAGAAATTGTTGCCGGGCTTGAAAAGGCGCTCACCGGCATGACCGTGGGAGAGCAAAAATCCTTTAGCGTGGAGCCAAAAGATGGATATGGCGAGGTAACTCTGGATTCGCTGATTGAAATACCCCGTGAGCATATTCCCATTGAAGCCCGGGAGGTTGGTGCCCCTGTTATAGCGGTCAGCCCTAAGGGGCGAAAGATTGAGGGGGTGGTTTACGAGGATAAACCAAATACCCTGGTGGTTGATTTTAACCATCCCCTGGCCGGGATGAACCTGTTTTTTGATGTCACTGTGCTGGACATTCAAGAAACGTGCCCATCTGACTGAGCAAGCCCCTCTTTTGCTACGACCTCATATGGCATCTAACAAAGCTTTGCACCGAGAGGAACGTCTTTATCTGGTACGCAGAGAGCGACTGTCCCGTCACTGGCATGGAATCCTGTAATTAAGCATTCGGACATAATCGGGCCGATTTGTTTTTTGGGAAAATTCACCACCCCAACAACCAACCGCCCAACAAGCTCATCCGGGGTGTACAAATCCGTCACCTGAGCGCTGGATTTACGTATGCCGATCTCGGAACCAAAGTCCACATGTAACACATAAGCGGGTTTACGTGCCTCTGCAAACACTCTGGCCTCAACCACCTTGCCAACCCGAAGCTCAACCTTTACAAAATCTTCCCAACCAATCTCTTCCATGGATACCTCCAATAAAAAAAGCTGCATACCAGACTGGCATGCAGCTTTTGATGAACAAGAATCAGAAACCAGGATTATTCTTCAACGACCTCAATACCTTCCAGCTTCCACTCTTCTGTGCGAACCGGGCGAGCCCAGGTCCATTTTTCTGCAAATTTTACCGGTTCTGTCATGCTGCCTTCCACCACGTCACCACTGGTTTCATCAACAGTATAATCAAGTAGGTTTGCGGTAAAAAGCACCGTGACAAAATCTTCGTTTCCCTGGGTTCCAGCATCAACAATTTCCACCTTGCGAATGGCAATGGACTCAAGCTTGTTGATATGGCCTTTAGCTTTCATCTCCGCAAAATGTTGCTCATATTCACCGGCAAGCTGGGCACCCAGCAGTTGACGGTAACTTTCCAGGTCTCGTCGCATCCATCCTGCCTGAATTTTGAAAAATACATCAGAAGCGATCTCAACAAAATACTTCTCGTCAAACCCGGGGTCAGTGGATCGTATTTCTGCAAGTCCGCTCTCTACCGGGTCAGCGTCACGGATTGGTGGGATCGGGGGGATTGATGAACCTGCCTGGCCAAATGAATCACCGCTGGTGCTATTCTCACCAAAGGGTGGTGGCTGATATCCGGCTGTCGAAGAACTGACAGGCCGGGAAACAAACCGTTTATAAAGAAAATAGCCCACTCCACCAAGCAAGAGCAGCGGCAGAATACCCATGCCAGTACCGCCCATTCCAAATAAGCTCCCAAAAAGCAGCCCACCTATTGCCCCACCAAGCAAACCGCCCATGAGGCCCCTGCCAAAGCTGGATTTTTGTCCAGGTTTAGCCTGGTTCATCTTACCTGGAGCCTTATGAGGCATTGACTTTGGTGCTGATCGGCTAAAGGATCTTCCCCCAAACTTTGACCGTGCATCAGCATAATCCGTCGTTATCCCTGCCTCAAGAAACATGAGCGTAAAAACGACGAGAAAGAACGGAGTGAGTGCATTCAAGTTTTTTAACATTTTTCTTTGAACCTGAGTTCCTGTTTTTCTTTACCTTGCCCTGGGTTTTGCCGGGCAAGTGTTTACAATACGTGTTACAGCCAGTTATAATAATATCTTTTTACTATGGGTCAAGGGCAATGCAGTTGCTCATGGTACCTTGCACAACAACATACACGATGGAACATCAGCCTGCTCAACTCCCATCCTCCCGGTACATAACCATTAAAACAGGTTCCCACGAAGCTATTAACGCCTACTCCCTGGTCCTTTCAGCTGTTGGGATTGAACATCTGATCAGTATCCATCAGGATGCTGTACTGGTACAGGAAACCGACGCCCAGGCAGCTTTAAACCACCTGGAATCCTACATTGCTGAAAACACCAACTGGCCTCCCAAATTTGATACGGTCTGGCTTCCGCCCCACTTTACTCCGCAAATAACCATTGGACTTATGGCCTTGCTCGCTTTTTTTCACTGGGTAACGGGAAGTTGGTCACCTGATAACCTCTGGTTTCACAACGGAGCAGTGGATAGCAGAGCCATTCTACAGCACAACCAGTGGTGGCGACTGGTAACGGCTCTCACGCTTCACGCAGATCCGGTCCACCTTATGGGAAACTGTTTGATCGGCGGCCACATCATCCTGTTGCTGAGTAGAATCCTTGGGTATGGGCTTTGCTGGTCAATGCTGCTGACAACAGGTGCGACGGGCAACCTGCTCAATACCCTTTTCCGCACCCAGCAACACCTCTCAGTGGGATTTTCCACTGCTGTGTTCAGTGCTATTGGCATGGTGACGGGAATTCATCTCGCTACAATGGGCAAAACATCGCTTAAACACTGCATTTTATCCCTTGGTGCTGGAGCAGGATTATGTATTTTCCTTGGCAGCACCGACGGGAGAACTGACATTGGGGCCCATGTCTTTGGTTTTGGCTGTGGTCTTGTTGCCGGGGGTATCTGTGTACAACTCAAGCTCGCTCAGAAGACAGCTTCCCAGCAGGTACAGCAGCTCCTTTTCTTGAGCTTTCTCATTCTGGTAACAGGGTGCTGGTTGAGAGCTGCAGCGTAGAACATAAGCACTTCACAAGGGAAGGTGCTCCTTTCTCGCTTTTCCGGGGATTGATGATTGACGTCTGCAGCCAGGGTGCGTATTGTAAGAGACGTTTGTATACTGTTCCGCAAAAACGTTTCATGATAAGAAAGCGACGGCAGACCTACGCCTACTGTATTTCTTGTTTACGTTGACCATCTGTAATCAATTTGAAAAATCTGAGGTAGCTCAATGCCGATGAATGAACAACCCCCTTGGGGTAAAAAGAAACGCCCTTCTTCACCAGAAGATTTTCTTGCCGCTTTAATTCGCAAGATCAGGGACTCTTTTAATAATCAACAGCGCCCAACCGGACAAAACAATGAGAACGAACCCTCTTCACCTGACAACAATCCAGGTATGTTTGTTGGTATGGGGAAGATCATTCTGATCATAGGTGCGGTGCTGTTATTCCAGGCTATCTATTCTTCCTTTTATACCATTCAACCTGGTGAAGTTGGGGTTATGCTCCGCTTTGGACAGTATAACAGAACAACCGAACCCGGGCTTCATTTCAAGGTTCCTTTTATTGAGCAGTTGTACAAGGTGAATGTGGAAGCAGTACGAAAAGAAGAGTTTGGTTTTAGAACCCGTACTCAGGGAAGAGCCAACTTTAACCGACGCGGCTTTGATATGGAGGCGTTAATGCTGACCGGTGATAAAAACGTCATCGAAGTCGCCTGGATCGTCCAGTACATAGTGAATGATCCGGTCAATTACCTGTTCAAGGTGCGGAATGTTTCCCAGGCTGTGCGTGATGCCTCAGAAATGGTCACCCGGCGCATCGTTGGCAACATGGACTTTGACTATGTCCTCAGTAACCGTGAAATACTGGCCTCAGATGCAAAAAAAGAGCTGCAAACTGAACTCAACAAGCTTGAGTGCGGGGTGAACATTGTAACACTCCAGCTTCAGGATATTAACCCGCCTGAAAAAGTTAAACCGGCCTTTAATGAAGTAAACGTGGCAGACCAGGACATGAAGCGATTGGTCAACGAAGCGGAAGAAACCTACAACCGCGTTATCCCCAAAGCTCGCGGTAGTGCAAAACAGATCATCGAAGAAGCGCACGGTTATGCGGTGGAAAGGATTAACCGGGCAAAGGGTGAAACCAACCGCTTTAACGCCATCCTAAAGGAGTATAAATCTGCTGAAGAAGTCACTCGGCAACGGATGTACCTGGAAGCCATGCAGGAGATATTGCCCAATGTCAAGCAGGTTTACGTGATGGATAAGGCAAACCAGGGCGTTCTCCCGTTTCTTGATTTGACTGGCAAAGGACTGCATAATCCAAACTCCAGCCAAAATTAGACAGCAATATCGCCGCAACCTGCAATTTTATATAACAATGTGAATTCGATGAAAAAAATACTTCAAATTTTAGGTCTTATCATAGTGGTCGGGATAGGCATCACTGTCTGGGATGGCTTTTACATCCTTAAAGAGGGACAACAGGCGGTCATCACCCAGTTTGGTGCACCAGTGGGAGCACCTATAACAGAAGCTGGATTAAAGTTTAAAATGCCGTTTATTCAGCATGTTAAATATTTTGAAAAGAAAATTCTTATCTGGGATGGTGACCCGAACCAGATCCCCACCAATGATAAGACATTTATCTACCTGGATACCACTGCCCGCTGGCGAATTGTTGATGCGCTGCGCTTTCTTGAGGCAGTAGGTTCGGAAAGCAGGGCACAAACCTTACTCGATGATATCCTGGACGGTACCCTGCGCGACCTGGTCAACAAGCATGATCTGATTGAAATTATCCGTAGTTCAGATTGGTCCAAAGAGTACATGACCTCTACTAATCAATCACAGGACATGATTAGCCCACCTGAGCTTGGGCGTGACCGGATCAGCGACATGCTGCTTGAAACAGCGGCCAGAGTTACGCCTGAAAAATTTGGGATCGAGCTCATAGAGGTAATGTTTAAGCGGGTTAATTATATCGACTCTGTGCGCGAGAAGGTTTATGACCGGATGATTTCTGAGCGTAAACGAATTGCTGCGGAAAAACGATCTCTTGGTGAAGGGCGAAAGGCTGAAATCCTTGGTAGGGTAGACCGAGAACTCAAAGAAATTACCTCTACTGCAAAGCGGGAAGCCGTTGAAATTAAGGGTACTGCAGATGCCGAGGCAACGAAAATTTATGGGGATGCATATTCAACAGACCCGGAATTTTTTGCCTTTTTCAGAAGCCTTGAAAGTTATAAGGATATTATTTCAGACAACACTTCGTTGATGCTCTCCTCAGACTCAGACCTGTTCAAGTATTTGCAAGTCCTTGAGCCTCAAGCTCAGTAACAGTACTGCGCAAAAAAGGCCGGAGCATGAGCTCCGGCCTTTTTTGTTTGCAACACAACTGGCACCATTAGTCCAGCATCACTCCTGGTCCTTCATCAGCAAAACTTGGTCGTTGCTCACGGGAAAACGGTATCCTGCCTCGTTCTTCAAGAAGCGCCTCAAGCTCGAGCAGCTCTTTTTCAGTGGTAATGGCATCCACCCCCAATTGATCAAAGCGACAACTGCAATGGACCAGATGCCCGCCACACCAGGGGCATACCTCTACCGGGCATCCCAATTCGTGTTCCTCGCCAACATAAGCATGACAGGCAGGGCAGATGTCCTCGTCAAGCTGCAACGATTCATAAACAGGCAATTGGTCTGCAGCTGAACAGACCTCTTGAAAGGCTTCACCACTCTCATATTCAAAAAAATCGAGCAACTCCGGGTCCAGATCACCATCTGCAAGTTTTCCCTGAAATTCAATGCCTTCTCTGGATACAAGGTATAAATACCCTTCTTTGCCACCAGTGAGCACACCAAGCAGAAAAATCCCACGCTGCCGAGCTACCACAACAATATCTCGAATCCAGTCTTCCTGGGCATCCGGTAATCCGGTATAAAACTCCTGAAGTATCAAGAGCGCGATTTGATCATCCCGATACTGCTCTACCACATCTTCAGCTTGGTCCATGTACCCTTCCGGTACTGCATATTCCATTGCCTCCCGGACGGTTCCCCTCATTTCATCAATTTCTTGCATATATCACCAATAGCACAATTACTTGCTCATATCATTGACTTTATTCATTAAAACTCCACCTCGCCTTCCGCACAAAACCAGGGGAGCAAAGGAACAAAACTTGCTTTTTTTCACAAATTATGTATCCTAAACGCTGGTTTTCAAAGCAGGATTCATGCGAATCAAAGTGGCAACCTTCTCGTATTCAGCCATTTTTCATAACCGGAACGCAAACCACATTCCGTTAATCTACCTTAACCACAAGGGCACCGCATTATTTTTTCATCGGGCCCCGTTTTATCTCCGATGCCGGTCTTTTCTCACATTTTCATGTTGAGACGATCGTAAACATTTTATTTGCAGGCGATATCATGACCCAAAACACACACAACATAACCCATGCGCAGCTCACCATTGGTGATGACACCTACCAGCTTCCCATACTTAACGGGGCAGAAGGAGACAAAGCCATCGATATCTCTACCCTCCTCAGAGACACGGGTTACACCACTTATGATATCGGATCTAAAAACTCCTCCTCCTGCAGCAGTTCCATCACCTATCTGGATGGCAACAAAGGGGTGCTTCGCTATCGAGGTTATGAGATTGAAGACCTGGCTGAAAAATGCCTCTTCATTGAGGTCGCCTATCTGCTGCTCCATAACAAGCTTCCTAACCGTGATGAGTTGGAGCATTTCAGAACACTGCTTGAAGAGTATGCTTTGCTCCATGAGGATATGATCCACTTCTTTGATCATTTTCCTCCCAATGCATCTCCAATGTCCATCCTCTCAGTGATGGTGAATACATTGCACAACTATTATCCTGAAATGGGTGATGACCCGCTGTTAAACATTAATAACACTGCCAGCCGTCTCATTTCAAAAATTCGGACCATTGCTGCATTTTCGTACAAAAAATCCATTGGGCATCCCTTGGTGTATCCGCGAAACGATCTCTCCTATTGCGGAAATTTTCTCAACATGATGTTTGATACACCAGTGCGCCCCTACACGGTACAACCGGAAGTGGTCGCAGCGATGAATAAACTTTTGATCCTCCACGCTGACCATGAGCAGAACTGCTCCACCTCTGCGGTTCGGCTTGTGGGGTCTTCAGGCGGCAATTTATACGCTTCTATTTCTGCTGGCATAAATGCCTTATGGGGGCCACTGCATGGTGGGGCAAATGAAGCCGTTATTGAAATGCTCGAAACCATTTATGCTGATGACAAAAATTACAAAAAATATATTGCCAAAGCTAAAGACAAAAACGACCCTTTCAGGCTCTCAGGTTTCGGACACAGGGTCTACCGCACGTTCGATCCCCGTGGTACCATTATCAAAAAAGCGTGTCATGGCATTTTAAAGGTGCTCAACGTTACCGACCCTTTGCTTGAGATTGCACAGGAACTGGAAGAAATCGTACTCAAAGACGAGTATTTCGCTTCCCGTAACCTGTACCCGAATGTGGATTTTTATTCAGGGATCATTTACCGGGCCATTGGCATCCCTACAAATATGTTTACGGTGATGTTTGCTCTGGGAAGGCTTCCTGGCTGGATTGCCCAGTGGAAAGAAATGCGCGAAGATCCTGCCACTAAAATCCATCGCCCGCGCCAAGTGTATACTGGTGAAACTGCGCGAATGTTTATACCATTGGGAGAAAGACTCTAACGGAACTGGTCACGGGCACTCCCGTTAATCTAGAGAAACACTGTTTTCATCGATAAATGAACTCAGCCGGGTTCTCTCGTCTTCATCTAACATTTTAAATTGAACACACCATCTGGTTGTTGGCAAAACACTGAACATTGGGGTGGGGAAAATAGTGAACTGATTAACGATGGTGCTTGAGATGTGGGGGAGATAGTTGTTTTTGCCTGCAGCAAAAAGGTCAAACACTGGAGAGGTGGAATCCTCCTGAGTCGGGCTCAAAGCTCGCACGGCCATGCCAGCTTCACAGATATCAATTATCTCGTAGGGTGTTGCATTAAAGAAGGCTAAAGTACCCTCTTGTACTTTAAAACGGGTATACTTACGTCGCTCTTCTTTTTTCTCCTCAACCGGCGTATTTTCCATGGGTACCTCAACAGTATCAATTTTTACGGATTTTCACTAGCTGACAGTATTCACGAACCAGTTGCAGTCGCTGCACCGGGCTCAACCGAAAATACAGCGGACTTAACATCAGAATACGAATTGCTTCTCGAGGGCTCATACCTTGTCCTCTCTGTTGGTCGATGTTTTTCTGCATTCGCAGTTTTTAAGCAATTATCATTCCATTTTTACGCTCCTGTGTCGTCCAATATCCGTTAGAAAAACCATAACCATAGCAGAAAGGCAACAGAAAATATTCAAAAAAACGGAAAATCGGAATAAAACGTGGAAATCGCCTCTTTCAGCCCGCTCTTACCCATGCAAATATATGCAAGAGAGCCTTAATTCTTTTCAATAACCTGTTGGGTATCCTTTCCGAGATGCTGCCCATAGCCAAGATTGACCACCAGCGGTACATCAAGGGGCATGGCGTGCTCCATTGTCACCTGTAGTAGTTTTGCCACAGCATTGAGCTCAGCTTCCGGTACTTCCAAAACCAGCTCATCATGGATCTGAAGAATCATTCGTGATGCAAAACCACCTTCCTGCAATGCTTCAGCAACCTTGAGCATAGCCAATTTCATGATGTCAGCAGCTGTTCCCTGAATAGGCGTGTTAATAGCAATTCGCTCAGCAAACTCCCGCTTGGTTTTATTGGTGCTCAGAACTTCCGGAACATTTCTCCTCCGCCCCATCAGGGTGGTGACAAAGCCATTCTCTTTGGCCTGCTCAATGGTACGATCCATATATGTTCGGATACCTGGAAAATGAGCAAAATATCTATCTATAAAGGTTTGCGCCTCCTTACGACTTACATTGAGCTGATTGGACAATCCAAAACTCGACATGCCATATACAATTCCAAAATTTATTGCTTTAGCAGCCCGTCGCATCTCAGGGGTAATAAGCTCTGGTGCAACAGAAAAAATCTGACCTGCCGTTCGGGTATGGATGTCGTCACCCTGTTTAAATGCTGCAAGCAGTTGCTCATCCTGACAATAATGAGCAAGTACCCGCAGATCTATCTGCGAATAATCGCCTGCAAGCAGGTAACACCCCTGCTCAGCCCTGAAAGCGGATCGTATTCGTCTCCCCTCCTCGGTACGGATGGGGATGTTTTGGAGATTGGGATTGCTGGAACTCAACCTGCCGGTGGCAGTTCCGCACTGGTTATACGAGGTATGAACCCGGCTGCTTTGTGTATCTCGCAGCAGGGTCAGTTTATCCACATAGGTGGATTTTAATTTGGCAATATTGCGATATTCCAGAATCAGCGCTGGGAGTCTGTGATGCTCTTTGAGTTTTTCCAGCACTTTTACATCGGTTGACCACCCTGTTTTCGTTTTCCGCCCTTTGGGGAGCTGCAACTCTTCAAATAAAATTACACCGAGTTGTTTGGGTGATTGGATAGTAAAAGGATGCCCTGCAGCCTCATAAATCTGTTCTTCATACTGATCCAGCTGGTTGCCGAACTCCTCGGCCAGCTGCGCAAGGCGCTGCCCATCGACCACCACGCCTTGCTTTTCCATGTCAGCAAGTACCTTTATGGCAGGCCCTTCAAGCTCAGTGAGCAATTCAAGCAGATTGACAGCTGCCAGCTGTTCTTTTTGCACAGCATAGAGCATGTACGCTCCGTAAACATCTTCACAGCTGTAATCTTTTGCAGCTTCAAGGGGCACCCGGGCAAAGGCATCTTCGCTTTTACTGCCGCCAACCACCTCGCTAAATGATGTCATGCGGATATCCATTTCCTCACACAGATCATCAAGCTTATATGACCTGCGGCCAGGATCAAGCAACCAGGTACCGATCATGGTGTCATGAAGTGCTCCTTGCAGATGTACCCCACCATTCTGCGAGGCAGCAAGTACAGCATAATCATACTTGAGGTTATGACCGATCTTGACGATCTCTGGATGCTCCAGCACGGGTTGCATTTTTTCTATGACTAAAGCCAGGTCCAGCTGCCCAGCGACCCGCCCCTCACCATCCACGTGACCACAGGGAATATACCAGGCCGCAGACGCATCCACGCAGACAGAGATGCCAACCAGGTTTGCCTTACGCGGATTTAACGAGTCTGTTTCAGTATCCAGCACCAGATGATCTGCTGTCCGCAAAATTTCCACCAGTTCATCCAGTGCCTCAACCGTTTGAATCAGTGTAAACGTATCTGTTGCCACCCGCGTAGTCTGGACTTCATTTTTGAGCAAGGTATGAAATTCAAGCTCTGTGTACAGTTCACGTAATTGTTCATCGTTGGGTTCTGCTCGTTTATACTGTTCAATCGCAGCAGGGACCTCTGCCTTCTCGTTTAAACGAATCAGCTCCCTGGAAAGATAGGCCATCTCCTTGTGAGCGATAATGTTTTCTTTCATCTTGGATTGCTTAAGCTGATCAACAGCCCCGTATAGCCCCTCTAAAGAACGATGCTGAGCAATAAGTTTCTGCGCAGTTTTTGGGCCAACACCTGGAACACCTGGAACATTATCCGAGCTGTCTCCTACCAGGGAAAAATAGTCCAGCAAGGCGGATCTGGGCACACCATACTTTTTCTCAACTTCCTCCTCATTCATAACCCGATCATTCATGGGATCCCACAGGGTCACCTTGTCCGAAACCAGCTGGAGCAAGTCCTTGTCCCCGGAGACAATCACCACCTGACACTCTTGATCGGTTAAGTGCCTCACTGAGGAGGCAATCAGGTCATCTGCTTCCTGCCCCGCCTGCTTCAAGCTCAAAATATTGTAGGCATCAATCAGATTATGGATAAAGGGGATCTGGGGCACCAGATCGTCGGGCATTGGGGGGCGATTAGCCTTATATTCGCTATACATTTCGTGTCTGAACACAGGGCCTTTACTATCAAAGGCGACAGCTAAATATTCAGGATTCTTTTCGTTGATCAACTTACGCAACATGGTTGCAAATCCATAAACCGCATGGGTCGGCACCCCACTGCTGTTTGAGAGGGGACGAACTGCATGATAGGCTCGGTAGATGTATGCACTACCATCAATGATGTATATTTCAGGACTGGACATAGACACTCGTCAATAAGGAAAAATATGGGTTCTACGAAGGAGGATGTTGAAGAAGTTGATGAAGTACGGGTTTCGGGCATTTTTTATCTATTACAGAATTCTGCCATCCCCATTATCACTAGAGCGATCATCTTGCTTGATTTTTACATAGCAAGAAAAGCGTTGGAAATGTCTTAAGACGGTTTTTGCGAGCAGCACATTAGATGAAAAGCCACTCAATGCGGGATTTAATAAAAATCAAACTGTTTTGAATAGTTATGTCAACGTATGAGCTGCCATCTAGAATTCCAGGTCAACCTCACCAGAAAATACCATCTCCATGTTATCGCTTATTAACTCTATTACTGGTGACCTTGAATACAGTGAAAGTTTAGCACATTCACTTGTTGCAATTCACTCTCCTTACTCAACTACTATTCTGCAAAAGAGATACGAAGAATTCCTCTCATGCAATGAAAATAAACAGCTCGGATAACCTATCGATGAACCTGCAAGATATGTTATCCGTGAGAGTCTCTTCACTCTCACGGCTTATTGTTAAACAAGATTGTTGCCTTCCTTGGTCGTTAGCACCACCAATTTGAGGAGGCTCTTCACCTCAATCAAGTTGGGGAGTTTCTTCACCACCATCAAGTTGGGGAGTCTCTTCACCACCATCAAGTTGGGGAGTTTCTTCACCACCATCAAGTTGGGGAGTTTCTTCACCACCATCATTTTGAGGAGGCTCTTCACCTCCATCAGTTTCGTTAACCTTTGTGTTGGTATCGGGATCGAAGTCGCCGAAAGTCTTAACACCGCCATATACTTCAAAAGGAGCGATGAACCGGACACCAATCTCTGAATATGGGAACATAATTTTTGCATTACCATACCAGCCAACGGCCCAACTATAACCGCCACCCAGTGCGGCTTGAACATCATTAGTCCCGAAAAAGCCAAGAACTTCTACAGATGGATTCCAGCCGCTGAATGGTTCAAAAAAAGTGTTGACTTCTACTCCGTACACCTGATTTCCCTCATCCTGACTGGTTACGGGGTTGCCGACAACCTCTGTCTCTTCAACATCTGCGTACTGTAATGTTCCCCCTATACGAACATTGCCCATTTTAAAGGTAGAGGCTTCGCTCCAAAAAGGTATCTGTAGCACTGCTGCTGCACGGAACTCGTCATTTGCAAAGGATGTGTGCGGAGTTACGCCAGTAGCGATTATCGTTGTCACTGCAAAGACTCCAGTCAACAATAGGGGTTTAGCATAACTTTTTTTCATATCGTCCCTCTATTAAAGTTTTTTTACATGTGTGAAAAAATGCTACTATTAACAATGGGTTAAGATTATACTATAAAAATAAATTGATGTCAAAAAAAGAAATTATTCAATAGTGCAGAAGATCGTCTGGAAGTACTTTTTTCGGTTCGGGCTCGTGTTCTACACATGGACGGCGAGGCTCTTAAAAGAGGTAACACCTTTTAAGAGTATAGCCTCGGTGGGGATGAGACTAAAAAAAGCCCCTGCTCATCCGGCAGGGGCTAAAAAGAAGAAATGCAACTACACTCACAGGTTACCCATCTTCAAGCGATCGCGCTTGTCCAAATATGGGCAACCTGAGAGCAGTTACAAGTTTGAGGTAAGTAAAACCAAGGCGTTACATACCGGTGAGTCGTTACTGAACAAATGATCTATGCTCTCAAGCTGTACCAACTCTCACCCAGGCGGCCTGGGGGCCCTTGTCGCCATCTTCAATGGCACAGGTAACAGTATCTCCTTCAGCCAGGTCTCTCATGGAAATATCCCTGAGCGCACCTGCATGAAAAAAGATTTCCTGCTCTTCTTCGGTAACAATGAACCCATACATTTCTTCGGGAAAAAGCTTTTTGACGGTGCCGGTAGAGGCTGCATCCAGAGTCACCCCACTGGCAGTCTTAGCACCTTTATGATTCTGCTTTTTACGAATTTTTTCTTTGAGCTGCTGCCCAAGCACATCAAAAGATTCCACTAACAAGGACTTAACCATTTCTCCCCAACGTTTTACGACGACAGTGTCATTGGGAACGGAGGCAACCAACCGAACTTCGTATCCCCCTTCTTTGTACCCGGGGGTTGCCTCAATCGTAACGCGCAGATGAAGGACATGACCTGCATAATGCCGGAGCAACTTATCACGCTCTCCTTCAATTTTGTCTTGCCAGCTTTTGCGCATATCAAGATTTTTGGCTTCGATTTTCAGTTCCATATATATCCTCCACTATTTAGAGCGTCAGCGACCCCATGCCGCTGCTGGAAAGGTAAACGTTTTCTTTATGCCCCATTTTATAATGCAATCACGCACAGCTCGGATGTATTCTGCAGAAAAACACAGTTGATGAATAACAAGTGTGGGAAGGGACGAAGAAATGAGGCGGTGCAGAGAAACAACTTAACCATACTTTTACTATAGCCACTCTTACCGGGATAAATCAAGGTACTGTTGACATTTTCTTGACGACCACTGGAATATGGGAGTACTCTTTCGCCATGAATACAGAAAAAAAAATCGGGGTACTGCTGCTCAACCTGGGTGGCCCAGAAAAACTGGAAGATGTCAGGCCGTTTCTTTACAACCTTTTTTCTGACCGCCAGATCATTCGATTAGGGCCGTTTTTTTTGCAGAAGCCACTGGCCGCGCTTATAGCAAAAAAACGTGCTCCTAAAAGTGCAAAAAATTATGCCCAAATAGGCGGTGGTTCTCCCCTGGGAAGAATTACTGCCCAACAGGCTGCAGCTCTTGAAGAGCAGTTGAAAGGTGAGGGGGATTTTCTGGTACGCTCCTGCATGCGGTACTGGTACCCTTTTGCCCAGGATGTGCTCAAAGAGCTTGTTGAGCAGCATGTTCAAGAACTTGTTGCCTTACCATTATATCCTCACTACTCCATTGCAACCAGTGGATCCTCGTTCACTGATTTAAAGAAAGCCATACAAAAACTCAGGTTGGATATCCCCCTCAAGACCATTGAGTCGTGGCCTGCTCAGGAGCAGTATGTCTCCAGCCTGGTGACAAAAATTCAGGATGGAATAAAACAGTTTGGAGACCAAGAGGTTACGCTTCTCTATAGCGCTCACAGCCTGCCGAAAGCGTTCATTGAAGAGGGAGACCCTTATGTTGATGAACTGAAGCTCACCATTGCAGCAGTGGAAAAACAGACAGCAATTAAGGGGCACCTCTGCTATCAGAGTAGAAGTGGCCCGGTGGAATGGCTGGGACCATCAACACCCGAGACCATTGAAACATGTGCCACCAGGGGATGTAAAAATATGCTCGTCGTGCCGTTGTCGTTTGTTTCAGACCACGTGGAGACCCTTTACGAGCTGGATATAGAGTACAGACAACTTGCTGAGGAAAAAGGACTCAACTACAAGGTCACCGGCGGGCTCAATGCTGATCCTGTATTTATTGAGGGACTCCGGCAGCTTGTTCTCGAACAGTGTGGTTAACAGTCTGTTACGGCGTTTGAAAGCGACGCATTCGTATATTCATCAGGATACCAATCGCTACCATGGTGGTAATAAGTGATGAGCCGCCATAACTAAAGAGTGGTAAGGGAATCCCAACCACTGGCAGAAACCCCATAATCATAAACAGGTTGATGACCGCCTGCCAGAAGATCATCATTACCAGCCCATAGGCAAGCAGCACGCCAAATTTATCCCGTGCTGACAGCGCGATATTAATCCCCCATAGAAGCAGAAAAAAATAGCAGCTGAGAAAAAATAAACTCCCGGCAAAACCCCATTCCTCTGCCCATACCGAAAAGGCAAAGTCAGTATGCCGTTCCGGCAGGAAATTGAGGTGCCCCTGGGTGCCTTCCATAAATCCTTTGCCAAGAAAATTACCACTGCCAACAGCAATCTTGGACTGGGTGATCTGATAGCCGTGATTCATAGGATCCCCCTCCGGATTGAGGAAGGTTTCAATCCGCCTCCTTTGATAATCCTTGAGCAGATACTTCCATCCGAAAACAGCGCAGGTTAAGCCTGCTCCGCTTAAAATACCTATCGTTGCCCACCGCAACTTGATAAACACGGTCATGGAAATAAACAGAATAGCCAGCATCAGCGCTGTGCCCAAGTCCGGTTGAATAAGGATTAACACAAAAGGAATGCCTGTGAGGATGCCTGGTTTTATAAGATCGCGGATGCGGTACCCATCATGTGCGTCATTTTTGGCATAACAGGAGGCCAGCACCAATATTAAGATCAGTTTTGCCGGCTCAGAGGGTTGCAACCTGAAAAAACCAAGGTTTATCCAGCGTTGGGTACCTGCAATGGTATCCACAAACAGGGAGGTGTACATGAGCAACACCACAACACCTGCGTACAAAACATAGCTGAAGGTGGCCAATTCCTGATAATCCACAGAAATACAGAGCAGGATAAGCCCCAATCCCGCAACAAAAAGATAGACCTGCTTGAAAAACACCGGCGATGGAACGCCGCTGCCATTCCAGGTGGAACTATACAGGTTGGCCAGCGCCATGCCGGAAACCAGTACCAGCATCAACAGCATAACCCAATCAAAATGAAAGAACAGACGACGGTCAAAACGGAACATTGAGCCCTCTTTCCTCTGGTATGATTTGTGTTTGTTGTCTGAGCACCTCGCCAGCAACATCATCTGCCAGTACGTCAGAGCTGCCGAGTAAGGCTTCTTCGGGAAGCACAACGGTTGCAACTTCTTCTGGCACACTCTTTGAGGCAAAATATTTTTCCAGTACTGCTCTGGCCACCGGAGCTGCAGCGCTGCCGCCATGGAGCCCGTGCTCCACCACCACAGCAACGACAATTTCGGGATTTTCAGCTGGGGCAAAAGCAATGAACAGGGCATGGTCACGGTACTTATACGGAATATCCTCTTCTTTAAGGTGCTTGTACTGCTTCAAGCGTACCACCTGAGCAGTCCCGGTTTTCCCGCCAACCGTGATGGATTTATCAGCAACCCGTGCCCGTTTTCCGGTTCCGCGCTTACCATTGACCGCTTCAACCAGCCCTTCACGTACCAGCTTTAAGTTTCTCCCCTGGCCTTTGAGCCGCTCAAGCACCACTGGCTTAAACGTACTGATCACATGTCCGTCAGGATCCTTTACTTCCTCCACCAGGGTTGGTTTGTACAGCGTACCTCCATTGGCAATGGCAGCGGTCATCAGCGCAAGCTGTACAGGTGTTACCAGGTTATACCCCTGACCTATGGCAATGGAGAGCGTTTCTCCTTCCTGCCACACCTTGCCAAAGCGTTTCTTTTTCCAGGCAGCAGTGGGTACCAGGCCGGACTTTTCATGCTCCATTTCAATCCCGGTGCGTTTGCCTAAACCAAACAGTCTGGCATACTTGGCAAGCCTGTCTACGCCAAGACGCTGACCTACCTGATAAAAATAGACGTCGCACGATTCAGAAAGGGCACGCTTTAAATTCACTGCTCCGTGCCCACCACGTTTCCAACACCGATAGGTTCGATTACCAAACCGGTAATGGCCTGGGCAGTAAATCACCGTATCCTTATTGATCACTCCTTCGGCAAGACCGGCAATAGCGGTAATGGGCTTATAGGTTGAGCCAGGTGGATACTGGCCCTGTACCAGCTTGTTTACCAACGGGTGATGGGGGTTATTGAGCATGGCATTCCAGGCCTTGTGTGATATGCCGCCAACAAATTCATCCAGGTTGAGTGCCGGGGAGCTGGCTAAAACCAGCAGACGCCCGGAGTTTGCTTCCAGAGCAACCACAGCTCCAGCAAAATCCTCCTTGTCCATGATCTCTTCAGCTGTTGTCTGTAGCTCCATATCCAGGGTTAACCTGAGGTCATTGCCTGGCAGCGGCTCAATCCCCTTAAGGTTTTTCTGCTCAAACCCGAGAGCATTGACCTCCGTGTAGTTGCGCCCTTTTTCCCCTCGAAGATCCTCTTCCCGCAGCCGCTCAAGTCCCATCTTGCCGATAAGGTCACCACCGCGGTAGATGCTGGCATCTGCTGCTTGCAACTCCTTTTTATTGATCTCCCCCAGATAACCTATGAGGTGTGAAGCATGGTTGCCCCAGTGGTACACCCGCAGCGGCACCACCTCAATCTTGATTCCAGGCAGGTTCATGCGATTATTTTCAATCTTGGCAACAGTCTCCCAATCAATATCCTCAGCCAGGCGCACAGGAATATGGCCGGGATTATGAGCCATCTTACGGATTTTTTCGATCAGCTCAGCCGTGTCCATATCAAGGACGCGGGTTACTTTCTTGAGCCACTCATCGTCAATTTTATTATCCTCTCGCACCCATACTACATTAAACGAGGGCCGGTTAGTGACAATCTCCCTGCCATAACGGTCAACGATGTTGCCTCTTGGCGCGGCAACCTCCAGATAGCGAACTCGGTTGGAATCAGCCATTTGACCATAATGGTCTCCCTGTTGAATCTGGAGGTACCAGAGCCTGCTGATGATCACCGCAAAAAAGAAAATGAGCACAAAGGAAGCATACATCGCACGCTTCTTGTATCCGTCCAGTTCATTATCATCCTTTGGGATCAGCTTCGTAACACCGGTATCTTTCCTTCGCTCGGCATCAAGCATGGGCTCGGACCGTTTACGATTTTTCCTGCGTATATTTTTCATTGTCGTCGGTGTTGCATACTCTTAATGGCGAAACCTGTTATCTGTCCGCCCCCGAACCTTCTTTCGGACAGTAAACCCCTTACGCAGCCTTGTATTTGCTGCTTCAAAAAAACGAAAAAACGGATAGCTGAGCGCTACAAGCAAAAAGGTACGGATGAGCATCTTCCACCACGACCATTCGATGAGCAAACCAGGTTTAAACAGGCAGATCAGGATATAATTAATCCAAAAAACGACCAGATAGCTTACCCCAATCAAGGGAATTTGATAGAGGGATTCACTTAAAGGGAGTTTTTGGGCGATGTAACGAAGCAAAAAAAAGCCACAGAAACAGATCATGGAATACATACCAAGAATGGTTCCGGAAAACACATCCAGCACGCAGCCAAGAAAGAACAGGATAATGACGCTTCTAAAAAAATCAAACCGATAGGCCAGATACGCCACCAGGATATAATAGAAATCAGGTGCCAGTAGCCATGTTGGGTGCAGCATACATACACTTGTCTGGAGAATAACGAGCAGCACACCAAACAAGGTAAATCCCAAAACCAACATTATTCTTTATCCTAGCACCTCACGCGTGCAAGAGGGGCTCATTGCCTGCGTAAAGAGTATTTATCCTGTTATCTAATTGACGAATGGATGCGTGACTTCCTGAGAGAGCAACACTGCAACGTTTTCAAGGGTTTTATAATCCACAGAAGGGGTCACTTCGATCTCATGGAACATCCCTCTTCGCTTGCGGATCACCTTGGAAATGGTGCCCACAGGAAGGCCAGTGGGGAAAATACCACCATATCCGGCAGTAATCACCACATCTCCCTCTTCCACTTCCACTGTTTTTAACACATATTCCAGCTTATAGGTCAGCTTGCCTGCACCTTTGAGCACCCCGCGAACCCGTGATTTTTGAAGAAGCACGTCTATGGCACTGGATGGCGCGATGGCTAGCAACACCTTGGAATATCCAGGAGAAGCAGTAAACACCTGACCAATGATCCCCTCACTGTTGACAACCGGGCTGCCTTTGACCACCCCGCTGCTGGTCCCCACATTAAGCATGATGGAACGGAACCACATGGAAGGATCCTTACCAATCACAGCGGCAGTAACCATGGGAAGGTCTGTGGTATCTTTAAAATCAAGCAATTTTTTCAGGCGGGCGTTGGTAGCCAGCGCTTCACGGCTTTTATGGAGCTGGGCCCGAACGTCTTCCAACTCTTTCCACAACCGTTTATTTTCCTCTTTGATCCCCAGTATCTCCAGGTACTCCTGTTTAAAAGACCCGATATACTTCATTCCAGAAGTGACAAGGTTCTGCATTGGACCAGCAGTTTCCAGGACTAACTTATGCAACCCACCGAATTTCTGGTGCCCTAAGGTGGAAACCAGAAAAATAAAGGTCAAGGTGAGGATAAATCCTGCAAAAAGCATCAACCGCAGAACACGAAAACGGCTGCTTGGTTTTCTGGAACTCTGTTTACGCATGAAAGGAAAACAACATTATCCCAACCGAAAAGAGCGGGGTAAGAGGATGGACTGATACAGGCGCTCTAATGACTGCTTAATCAATGGCAATTTCTTTTAAAATTTCCAGGTTATCCAAGGCCTGGCCTGACCCGAGAACGACAGAAGAGAGTGGATCTTCTGCAACAATGATCGGCATACCGGTTTCATTCTTGAGGAGCTTGTCAAGATTTTTCAGCAGTGCGCCACCACCAGTGAGTACGATCCCCTGATCAACGATATCTGCTGATAACTCTGGGGGGGTGACTTCCAAAGCAACCCGCACGGCGTCCACTATGATATCAACCTGCTCTGCAATAGCAGACTGAATCTCGTGGGAGGTGATGGACAACGTTTTCGGGACGCCTGAAACCAGGTCGCGGCCTTTAATTTCCATGGTTTCGTAAGGCTCTTCGGGCAGGACATTACCAATGGTGGTCTTGATTTCTTCTGCTGTTCGCTCACCAATAGCCAGATTGTGCTTGCGTTTGATATATTGCAAAATGGACTCATCCATTTTATCACCAGCGACCCGCACCGATTTGGCATAGACAATACCGGCCAGCGAGATAACGGCCACCTCGGTGGTACCACCTCCAATATCAATAATCATATTCGCAGTTGGCTCGGTAATAGGCAAGTTGGCACCAATCGCTGCAGCCATGGGCTCTTCAATAAGATATACCTCACGAGCTCCGGCAGATTCTGCAGATTCACGCACTGCACGTTTTTCTACCTGGGTGATGCCAGAGGGAACGGAGATAATAATCCGCGGATGCACCAGCGTTCTTCTGTTATGCACCTTATTGATAAAGTAACGAAGCATGGCTTCAGTTACTTCAAAATCAGCAATAACCCCATCTTTCATTGGCCTGATGGCCGCAATATTACCGGGGGTCTTACCAAGCATCTCTTTTGCTTCGCGGCCAACGGCCAAGACCCGACTCCCCCTTAAATCACGTCGCACAGCAACTACAGATGGCTCCCGCAATACAATGCCTTTGCCTTTGACGTAAAGAACTGTATTAGCGGTACCAAGGTCTACAGCCAGATCATTGGACATCCAGCCAAAAAGAAAGTTAAAAGGAGAAAACATCCCGAAATTACCTATAATATATATTCACACTGACCCGGGAAAAAAAGTACAGCCCGGGCAAATAAGCAACAACAATAAAGTTCTGAACCACTAACATTACCAAGTGAGATTACTGTTGGCAACTTAAAGCCGCAACCATGCAAAAAGAAACAATATATCTTGACAGAAACCAATAACCTATGGTACTGAGTCACCTCAATCAATAAAGGGGCTATAGCTCAGCTGGGAGAGCGCGTGACTGGCAGTCACGAGGTCAGCGGTTCGATCCCGCTTAGCTCCACCAAAAATATCAGGCACTTAAGGTTTTACCTTAAGTGCCTGTTTTCGTTTTTGCAGACTTTTTGCCAACTTTACTCTGGTGTTATGGTGTGATTTTAAGCGATAATACCGGCACCACAAAAGCCACTCGTTTTTTTATTGTTCTGGCCCGAGAGTGATGGATGTATTGTCATCCGTTAATGGGTTAGGGGCACTCTTGCAGAGCAATTCTTTTTTATTGAGATATGGTAAACTCCCGGTTAGTGCCTGTCCATAAATGGCACATGTTAGAACTTTAGAGGGGAAATATGAATTTCGAGGAAATGTCACAAGAGGAAATCTTGGCTATTGCAAACCCAATCATGGATAACCTCATGGAAGCATC
>PDWI01001601.1_pt1 | contig 35336 bp, 24 predicted proteins | sample 1430891 | NCBI WGS metagenome assembly PDWI01 (sample SAMN01162508, study PRJNA174530) | Oral metagenome, whole genome shotgun sequencing project. | biome: Marine environment; feature: Marine mammal; material: Swab sample of the gingival sulcus; isolation source: swab sample of gingival sulcus... | reverse complement strand
GATATAAAATACCCCAAAACAGTAAAAGAAGATACTGTTAATATTGACGGTATTGAAATTTTGACGTATTTAATAGAATACGACGAAACAAAATGGTAGAATAAAAATATACAGCCAAGTATGAATAATGCGGGCAAAATTGCATCCTTAAAAAAGAGGCTGTTTTGCCCGCACTTTTATTTTTGTTTTTATTTTCTATCTTTGGAGTACAAAAATAAAAAAACGACAAGGGTTAAGGGTAACATCTTTTTTTGAAAATTTATTTTCTCAATTCCCAATTCTTTGTCGTGTAAAGTTTTTATTATCAAATACTTATGAGCTTGTAAACTAAAAAAAATTACATGAGAATTATTAAATTTTTCATTCTATATTTTGTGCTGTTTTCTTTTGGAGGCATTAAAGCACAAACAAAAAAAACTACACAGCAAAGAAAATCTGAGTTTCCGGATGTTTTTTATGATGCAGGCATTCAAAAGCTTTTCGGGAATAACGAAAAAGCGCTCGAACTATATGAAAAAGCCGCCGAAATAGAACCTTCGTCGGCAGCAGCTCACTATTTTGCAGCGCTTTTGTATTATGAAAAATCGGAATACGAAAGTTGTATTTTACATGTAAAAAAATCAATAGAAACAGAAGACCAACATCTCTGGTACAACTTTTTGCTGGCATCAGCCTACGAACGACTATCGGAATTTAAAAAATCTGAAAAAATTTATAAAAAACTTATAGCAAAATATCCTCAAAAAGATTTTTTGTATAAAGATTTGATAGATTTATATCTTGATTTTCAGAAATTTACAGATGCTGTAAAACTCTACAAAGATTATGTTAAATACAATGTACCCGACGAAGATTACGGTCTTTTAATTTACAGAAACTTACAAAATAAACCCACCGAAGCCCGAAATTTTGCTTCTTACATGAGGGGTATTTTTAGAGATACTTTGCGCTACGATATGTTGATAGCCGAAACTTATATCCTTTCGGAAGAAGTGGAGAAAGCCGAGAAAATTTATATGAATTATTATAAAAGCAAAAATATGCACGCCGATTTGTTGGTAACTTTGTACAATTATTTTTATTACACTGATTATAAAGATATTAGCAACGAAATTGAAAATCGCATAATTGATTCCGACACAGATTTGGAAACAAAAATGAAAGTAGCAATTGTGCAACGCAAAGACAATAAAGAGCGATATATTAAAACATTGGAAAAACTGTCTTTACAATATCCTGATAATCCGCTAATTGCGGCAAACTCCGCAGATGTCATGTTCGATAAAAATGATTTTGAAAATGCTTACATAAATTACAAAAATGCGTTTGTAAAAAGTAAGGATGACTTTATGCTCAACTTAAACCTCTTGAAAGCAGCAGACCAAAAGGAACAATACGCAGATATGGCAGCATTTGCCGACACAATTTTGATGTACATGCCCAACCAGCCGATATTTTATTGCCATGCCGCTTATGCCGCTTTGAAAAATAGGAAAATAAAAAAAGCAGAAGATTTTTTACTCACAGGAGAGCAACTCATAATAAACAATTCAGTAGAAATACAAAGTTGTTTTACTCGGTCGCGCGCCGCTTTGGCTTTCATGCAAAAAGACTATGAAAATGCAAAAAAACATTACGAAACTTTATCAAATTTTGAAGAATTTAAAAATATTTCAGATGCTATGTTATTGATAACAAAAGAGTTATCTAACAAAGGAGGAGCATCTTACGTTAATGAAATTAAAAATTTAAAATCACAACTGCCCATTCAGTTTTATAACAGAATATATGCTTTGGCACTCGTGAAATCGGGACAAAAAGATAAGGCTTACGAATATCTAAATTCCGAAGCCTCGTCTCCAAGTCCTTATACCTTGATTTGTAAAGACTTATTGAAAAATAATTCGGATATTCTGTTTTTACCTTAAATTTGTCCCGAATTATGTAATGAGTTTTATATTGCATATTGGGGGTTAAAAAAAGTCTTAAAATTTAGGCTTATACAACACTCACTACTTTCTTTTTTATATCTTTGTTCCCTTTTTGTTACATTAGAAATTAAAATTAATTTATAAAAGTTTAAAAAATTACGTTCATGACCCGAATATTTTTTTCAGTATTGATAACAGCCATAATCATACAGGTTTCTTCCTGTCATATTTTCAAAAAAACTTCTAAAACTCCCGACTTAGTTCAAGACACCATAAAAAAAGAAGAACCTAAGGTAGTGAAATACAAAACCACGCCAACCATGCTTTTGGTAGATTCTTTAGCAGCAATGAAGGAGGTGCCGGAAAACATAAATTATCATTTCAAAGGTAAATTAAAATCCAAAAACTCAAATATGCCCGTCAATGGGGTAGTGGGTATAAAAAAAGACTCGGTAGTTTGGGTTTCGGTGCGTCCGGGACTTGGAATTGAGATAGGACGTTTGTATTTCTTCAACGACAGCCTCTTTATATTGGACAGATTAAATTCCGAATACTATGCCTACGCATACAAACAATTGCAAAAGAAAACCAAAGTGTATCTCGATTACAATATTTTTCAGTCGTTTTTTGCTGCTTCGTTTTTCACAATAGACAACCCCGGAAAGCCTAAAGCATACAATTATAAACATGTCAAAGAGAAAGATTATATCAGTCTGTTTTGTAGATTAACCGGAAGAAAAGAGCATCGAGAAAATATTTCATACTCAGGAAATATGCTTAGTAATATGATAAAAGACAGTTCGGATAAAAATCTTTTTAAAACAGATTTTAAATATTCACAAAATGGTAACAAGAATTTTCCCGTTAGTATTAATGCGGAACTTAATACCGAGAACAAAATAAATTTTAATTTTAAAGTTTTTAAATACTCTGAGAAAAAACGAACCATACCGGCGCTTAAAATTCCTAAATATTACAAAAAAGCAGAATTAAAACTTTGATATGCTGAGAAATTTCGTAAAAATATTGCTTACATTGCTTTTGTATTGCTTTACAATAGCACCTTTGCACGCGCAAAAACGCAAGGAAATTGATGTTTTGAAAAAGCAATCGGAGCAACTCAGCGGAAAGATAAAGAACATAAATAAGAAAGCAAGTTTATATTCACACCAAATTGAATTATCGCGCAGTAAACTCGAAAAACTTAATTCTGAAATTAAGTTGATTGAAAACAACATTCAAAACAAGCAAAAAGAACTCAATAAACTCATAGAGGAAAAAAAATCACTTTCCGAAATATTGAATAAACTGTTGATTTATGCCTACAAAACGCGAAATAAACGCAGCAAAACAGCTTTTTTGTTATCTTCCGATGAATTTAATATAGCATACAAAAGATACCTTTATTTGAGATATTATAGCCAATCATTGTATGAAAAAATTGCACAATTAAAAGAAAAAGAGCTTGAGATTGGATATGTGATGGAGGAATTGAAAACCGAGAAAAAGAAATTTTATTTACTCTCGCAAGAAAAAACCGATGAATTGCTTTGGCAAAAATCGGCTATGGATAAACTGAATAAGGCTACCCGACAGCTTCGTTCTGACAGAAAAAAAATAGAAGCCCGAATAAGAAAAAAAGAGCAGACCTACAATAAATTAAACAAGGCGGTTGATGCCGAAATAAAAACTGAAATAAAAGAACTGCCCGAAAGCAAAGAATTTGTGAAAATGAAAGGGCGTTTGAAATTTCCCATGAAAGGAATTATAACTCAAAAATTTGGACGCTATCGGCACAAAGAGCTTGAGAATGTGTATATTAACAGCAATGGAATAGAGATAAGCGGAGAGTTAAATTCTGCGGTTTATGCAGTTGCTTCGGGCAAAGTTTTGCAGGTTTACAACATACCTAATTCGGGAACTGCCGTAATCATCAAACATGGAAATTATTATACGGTATATTCCAATTTACGCAGTGTGAATGTGCAGGTAGGAAAAACCGTGAAACGTTCGGCAAAAATAGGTATTTGCGCTCATTCGCTCGACGATGATACTCACGCAGAGCTATTTTTCCAAATATGGAAAAACAAAGAAAAACTGAACCCCGAAAATTGGTTGTTGAAAAACTAATTTTAAAAAATTAAAACCTTAAAAATGAATAGTTTACAACATATATTAGAACAAATTAGAGTTTTCGTAAAGAAATATTATACCAATCGTCTTTTGCGAGGATTAATAATATTTTTTACCTTATTTATCCTGCTGTTTTTGTTCTTTTCGCTTACGGAATACTATGCAAGGCTTGGTACTTCGGGGCGTTCTGTTATTTTCTTCGGTGGCATTATTTTGATGCTCACACTTTTCGGATATTATATTTTTATACCTGTTGCAAAACTTCTGAAAATAGGTAAAACAATGACTGTGGAGCAATCGGCGCAAGAATTGACAAAGCGCCTGCCCGAACTCAAAGACAGATTGTTGAATATCATAGATTTAAAAAATCGAAAACCTGCAAACGAAGAACTAAATCTTTTGAATGCAGCCATTGAGCAAAAATCGGCAGAATTGCGAGTTGTTGATTTTGGAAAAGCCGTAAATTTTAAGGTAAATTATAAATATTTACGATTTTTTATTCTTATAGCTATAATATTTACAGCCCTTATGGTTTCTAATCCTGCCGTGATAACCGAAAGTACAAAACGTATAATTGATTATAATACAGAGTATATTCGTCCTTCTAAGGTTGTTATGCGCTTGCTCAACGAGAACTTGCAAGTGAAACGAGGCAATAATTTGCGTATAGAATTTGAATCGATAGGCGAAGTAAACCCTGCGGAAGTTTATTTGAATTTTGGGGGTAAAAAACTTCAAATGCAGACAGATAAAGGAAATTTAAACACCTTTGCATATACTTTTCAGAACTTAAATAACAGCTTCGATTTTTTTGTTACAGCAGGAGATTTTACTTCACAAAAATTTGATATAAAGGTACTTAACCCGCCTTTGATTACCAATTTTCTTATTTCGGTAAAACCGCCAGCCTACACCGGCGAGACTGATACCGTATATCGTAACATAGGCGATATTACAGTGCCTTACGGGTCGCGTTTAATTTGGAATTTTACCTCTGTTGCGGTTGATTCGCTTCTTTTTAAAAAAGATTCCGTTATTTTTAATTTAGAAAAAGACGTATCAGGTTTCAAATTTGTTTCTCGAATTATAAATAATATCAGCTACGGTATAAAACCGCTTAATAAGTTTTTCACCGACGAGAATTTTATAAATTACTCTGTTACAGTCATTCCCGACCTGTTTCCGCAGATTGTAGCCGAGCAAAAAACCGATTCTTCGCTTTTGACACGGCGCTATTTTCGGGGCTATGTTCAGGACGATTACGGCATAAACAAACTAGTTTTCAGATATAGAGTTACCGATAGCAAGAACCCCAAAGTTTCAAAGCCTTATACCACCGTGAAAATACCTATCGGCAACTCGCCCGGGCGGCAAGAATTTTTCCATTCCTTTAATTTTACTCAGGTAAATCCAAAGCCCGACGAAACAATAGAATATTATTTTGAAGTGTTTGATAATGATGCTGTTGCAGGAAGTAAGTCGTCTAAAAGTAAGGTGTTTTATTATAAAGTGCCGTCTTTTGAGGAACAACTGGCACAGTTTGATAATATAAATGAAAAAAGCCAAAATTCGGTTTCGGAAGCAATGAAAATGACACAAGAAATTAATAAGGCTTTAAAGGATTTTCAAAAAAGTTTTATTGACAACAGTAAAGAAGACTGGGAAAACAAACAGTTTTTGCAAGACATGCAGACTAAGCAAGAGCAGTTAAATCAGATGATAGAAAAGGCAAAACAAGAGATAGAAAAGGCAAAAGAACTGGGCAAAATGAATGAACAAGATGAAGAGCTGTTGAAAAAATTGGAAGAATTGCAAAAAATGACAGAAGAATTGCTTACCGATGAAATCCGTGAACTTATGGACGAACTTAATAAGCTAATGGAAAAATATGATGAGAAGAAAATGCAGGAACTTCTTGATAAACAGAAAGATAGGTATGAAGATTTGGATAAGATGCTGGATCGGAATTTAGAACTTCTGAAGCGTTTTAAGGTGGAGCAAAAAGCCGAGCAAATTGCAAATGAGTTGGATAAATTATCGGAAGAGATGAATAAATTATCGGAAGAGACAGAGAAAGGGAAAACTTCTGATGAGGAAATACAGAAAAAGCAAGATGAATTGAAAAAGAAATTCGATAAACTTTCGGAAGAGTATAAGAAAAATCTTGAGGAGAATAAAAAATTGGAGCAACCTTTCGGCATGGAAAATTTTGAAAATGAGACGCAAGATATAAATAATGAATTTCAAAAATCGGAGGAAATGATGCAAAAAAGTAAGAACAAAAAAGCATCTAAATCTCAAAAGAGCAATGCCGGCAAAATGAAAAAAATGGCTCAAGCCATGAAGCAAATGATGCAGAGTGCCGGTATGCAGGCAAATTCCGAAAATATTGAACAGCTGCAAGCCTTAGTGCAAGACCTCTTGACGCTTTCGTTTGAGCAAGAAACCAATATGAAAAATATCAAAAAAATTAATTATTTAGACCCTAAATATCCTGAATATGGTGAGCGCCAGATACAGCTGAAAAATGATTACGGTGTGGTTGCCGATTCTTTGTATGCGCTTTCGAAGCGAATGTTCATACTTGCTAATTTGATAAATAAAGAAACTAAAAATATTGATGAGAACTTTGAATTTTCACTTGAAAATTTAGTTGAGAAAAAAACTACTAATGTTGTCAATGGGCAGCATAAAATCATGGAATCTTTTAACAATTTGGCATTAATACTTTCGCAACTTGCCTCATCTATGCAGCAAAGTATGCAGGGGCAGGGTACAGGTAATGATTCGCAAAGTAAGCAAAATAAAAGCGGTAAACCTTCATTTGACGGGTTAAAAAAGCAACAACAAGGCTTGAAGCAACAGCTGCAAGATATGATAAAACAGATGAAACAACAAGGTAATAAACCAGGGAAAATGCCTTCGAGTAAACAATTAACCGATATGTTGGCGCGGCAAGAAATATTCAGACAAAAATTAGAAGAAATGAAGTCGAAACATTCTTTGCAGCAAGATACTAAGAAACTTTTAGATGAAATTTCGGAATTGGGGAAGAAAAATGAGCAACAATTAATAAATAAGCAAATCACTCCCGAGTTGTTAGAGCGTCAGCAGCTTATAGAAACCCGTTTGTTGGAAGCGGAACAAGCTGAAAATAAGCGTAAAACAGACCCTAAAAGAGAATCTAAAAACCCGAAGGAAATCAAATATGAATCACCGGAAGATTTCTTTAAAGATGAACAAAAAGACAGTTCGATTAAGGAAAATTTGAATAAAAATTCAATGATTCTAACTCCTTTTTATCGTAAAACTTATGATAGATATAATAATAACATAAAGTAATAATTTTTTAATGAATATAGAATATAATTATACCGAAGAGACTTTTAAATTGGAAAATCAAAACCAATTAGAGAGTGTTTTGAATCAAATTTTTGCCGATTACCAAAAGTCAGAAATACCCGATTTGAATTATATCTTTTGTACGGATGATTACTTATTGGATATAAACAAGAAGTATCTAAATCATGATTACTACACTGATGTTATTACCTTTGAAAGCTCTCATCCCGAATTGCCGGCAGATATTTTTATAAGCACAGAAAGAGTGCAGGAAAATGCCGATAAATTTCAAACAGATTTTCATTTGGAATTGTATAGAGTGATGATTCACGGGGTGTTGCATCTGTGTGGTTTGAAAGACAAAACGGAAGCCGAGCAAAAAGAAATGAGGCAAAAAGAAGATTATTATTTAAAACTTTTGAAATGAAATTTTATTACGATATTATAGTGATAGGAGCGGGGCATGCCGGCAGTGAGGCTGCTGCATCTGCGGCTAAACTGGGGGCAAGTGTTTTGCTTATTACAATGGATATGACTAAGATAGCTGCCATGTCGTGCAATCCTGCGATGGGAGGCATAGCCAAAGGGCAGATAATACGAGAAATTGATGCACTCGGAGGTTTGTCGGGCATTGTAACGGATGAAACAGGTATACAGTTCAGAATGTTGAATCTTTCTAAAGGTCCGGCTGTTTGGAGTCCGCGCGCGCAATCCGACAGGACAAAATTTTCGGTTCGTTGGCGGTATTATCTTGAAAAAACGGATAATTTGTCCTTTTGGCAAGATGCAGTTACTGATTTAATTATAGAAAATGATGTTGTAAAAGGTGTGAAAACTCGTTTAGGAGTTGTATTTTACTCAAAAGCGGTTATACTTACGGCAGGCACTTTTCTCAATGGTTTGATGCACATAGGACAGACGAGCATTAAGGGTGGACGTGCATCGGAGCGAGAATCAACGGGCATTTCGGAGAGTTTGGCTAAGTATAATATCCCTGTTCACAGAATGAAAACAGGTACTTCGGCGCGCTTGGATGGCAGAACAATTGATTTTTCAAAGATGGAAATTCAAGAACGAGATGAAAACCCGCCTAAATTTTCGTTTTTGCCGGAAATAAAGCAAGCATTGCCTCCGCGCGACTGTTATACCGTTTACACAAATACTAAGTCGCACGATATTTTGAAAACAGGCTTTGAATATTCGCCTTTATTCAATAAAACTATAAAAGGTGTAGGACCCAGATATTGCCCCAGTATAGAAGACAAACTTGTAACATTTTCTTCAAAAAACTCTCATTTGCTTTTCTTGGAGCCTGAGGGAACGGATACTGTGGAGTATTATGTCAATGGATTTTCCTCGTCTTTACCCATAGAGGTTCAATTGAAAGCCTTGAGAGTATTGCCCGGCTTGGAAAACGTTAAGATTTTTAGACCCGGATATGCTATTGAATATGATTATTTCGACCCTACTTATTTGCAAAGAACTATGGAATCTAAATTGGTTTCGGGTTTGTATTTTGCAGGTCAAGTAAATGGTACTACCGGTTATGAAGAAGCTGCTGCACAGGGACTTATGGCGGGTATAAATGCTGCGTCTAAACTGTCGGGAAAGCCTGAATTTATACTGCATAGAAACGATGCCTATATTGGTGTATTGATAGATGATTTGGTAACTAAGGGTGTTGATGAGCCTTATAGAATGTTTACTTCGCGAGCCGAGCATCGTATTCTCTTGCGGCAGGACAATGCCGACCGGCGGCTTACCGAAAAGTCTTATAAACAAGGCTTGGCATCGGCATACAGGTACTCTCTTTTGAACGAAAAAGAGGAGCATATACAAACTTTGGTAAAGCATATTCGTACTGAAAGTATAAGTCCGGCAACTATAAATCCTTATTTGAAAAGTATAAATTCTTCGCCTGTAAATCAAAAAATGAAATTGCAGAAGATTTTATTGCGTCCTGAAATGTCTTTGAAAAATTTAATAAAAAAAGACACCAAAGCAGCCGAGATAGCGGATAAATTTGGAGAACGAAAAGACGAAATTTTGTTTAGCACAGAAGTTTTGATAAAGTACGAAGGCTATATTGAACGCGAAAAAGAAACAGCTGAAAAACTTGCAAGATTAGGTCGTATTAAAATACCGGCTAGTTTTGAATACGAAAAATTAAAATCTATAAGTACCGAGGCGCGACAAAAATTGCAGCGCATAGCTCCTAAAACAATAAGAGAAGCTATGAGTATACCCGGAGTTTCGCCGTCGGATATAAATGTTTTGTTGATTTATTTTGGTAGATAATTTAACGAATGTTTTTAAATCGCTTGTAAGATAGCGAGTTGCATGCTCGTTTCACGTGGAACTGATATTTGGTCTGTGAATGATGCTTTGTTTGGTGTTTATGTTTATGATAGGGTAGGGGTTGTGTAATTCGTGATTTTTAAGTTGTGGTTTTAGTGAGCTGTTGTATGCTGATGTTGTGTCGTTGGAATTTAACGATTTTTTATGTAAGTATATCAAAAACAGAACCTTTCGGCTGAGTTTTCACGTGGAACTTTGAGAATAGAAAATGGATAATAAATTTAAAGAAATACTTAGTAGTTTGCCTTCTAATCCCGGAATTTATAAATTTCTCGATAGTCAAGATAAAATTATATATATAGGTAAGGCTAAAAACTTAAAAAAACGAGTATCTTCATATTTCTATAAAAAGCACGACCGCAAAAAAACTTATGTACTTGTAAAACAAATTAGAAAAATAGAACATTTTGTAACCGATACAGAAACAGATGCACTTTTATTAGAAAATAATTTAATAAAAAAACACAGACCACGTTACAATGTTTTATTGAAAGACGATAAAACCTATCCCTTTATTTGTATAAAAAATGAGCCTTTCCCAAGAGTTTTCCAAACTCGAAAGCCCCTGAAAGACGGTTCGGAGTATTTTGGACCTTATACTTCGGTGTATATGATACGAACCTTGCTCGATTTGTTTAAAAAGCTATTCAAGTTACGAAATTGTAATCTTAAACTTGCTCAAAAAAATATTGAAAGTAAGAAATTTAAAGTATGTCTCGAATATCACATAGGAAATTGCAATGCGCCTTGTGTGGCAAAGCAAACGGAGCAAGACTACATGCAGCATATTGAGCAAATACGACACATATTAAAGGGAAATTTAAAAACCGTAATTGAATTTATTGATACCCGTATGCAGCAACATTCTGCAAAATTAGAGTATGAAAAAGCTGAGGAATACAAGAAACGAAAAGATATATTGATGCAGTATGAAAGTCGTTCGACGGTAGTTAATGCTAAATTTCGGGATTTGGACGTGTTTAATATAATTCTTGATGACAAATATGCTTATGTAAATATGTTAAGAATAGCAAATGGCGCTATAATTCAGATACATAACGCAGAAATTAAAATAGGAATAGATGAAGACAAAGAAGACATTTTATTATTTGCAATTACTGATTTTATCCATGACAAAAGTCTTGGCTTTTCTAATGCAAAAGAAATTGTTGTGCCTTTTTTGTTAGATTATCCTTTCCCGAATATTCAAATTACAGTTCCTAAGATTGGAGACAAGAAAAAACTACTTGATTTATCGCTTAAAAATTTAAAATATTTTAAAGCTGAATGTATAAAAAACAGAACATTAATAGACCCGCGCAGGCATGTGAAACGGGTTTTACAGCAGCTGCAAAAAGACTTATACCTTGAAGCATTGCCGGAGCATATAGAGTGTTTTGATAATTCAAATATTCAGGGTACAAATCCTGTGTCGGCATGTGTAGTTTTTAAAGATGCCAAGCCGGCGAAGAAAGATTACAGGAAGTTTCATATAAAAACCGTTCATCAAGCTGATGATTTTGCAAGCATGTACGAAGTAGTGTTTAGGCGATATTCGCGTTTGAAAAATGAGCAGCAAAACTTACCCCAGTTAATAATTATAGACGGCGGAAAAGGACAGCTTAATGCAGCTTATAAGGCTATATGTGAGTTAAATTTGCAAAATTCAGTAGCTATAATAGGTATAGCTAAAAGATTGGAAGAAATATTTTTGCCCGGCGAAAAAATACCGCTTTATCTGAATAAAAATTCTGAAAGTTTAAAAATTATTCAACATGCACGTAATGAGGCTCATAGGTTTAGTTTGAGTTTTCATAGACAAAAACGTTCGGGTAAATTCATAAAATCGGAGCTTGAAACAATTGCCGGAATAGGAGAAAAAACAATAGTAAAATTGCTAAAACATTTTGAAACACCTGCAAATATAAAAAAAGCCTCGGAAGAGCAATTGGCAAAAGTAGTGGGCAAGAGTAGGGCTAAAATAATTAGAACCTATTTTAGTTTGTTACAAGGTTAACTTGTTGATTATCAGTGTGATATTTAGGATTTACGGATTAACCCAACTTATACAAATAAATCTATAAAATATTTATAATTAGTGAGTTTTTGAATTACAGGTATAAGTTGGGTTAAGATTAAAAAATAACTATATAAAACTTATAAGAATTTATCTAGCAGGTCCAGATGAATGTAATTTACAACATGAGGCACTACAATATATATATCCCGAATTATTATTCCACATAACACGACAATTGCTATTACAGTCAGCACACCAGTACTTAGTAACAACAGGATTATTTTTTGTACTACTTTCATTGTCATATACATATAAAATATTTTTCTCTTCTTTATCTACTGTTAAAAATTTAACTTCTACAAAGTTTTTATTTTTAATCATATTATGATTTTCTAAAGAAGTAATTTTCTCTATTTCATAATTTGTAATTGAAGAAATATTATTTTTTAATTCATCAACATTATCTGCTATTTTAAAAGGCAGTTCTTTCAAAGTTCTGTCAATTTTTATTCCTTTTTCGGTTGTGTTTGTAGAACTTGATATGTACATAGAACAACAACTTTCGCTACAAGCTAAAGTTCCGTTAGAATAAATCATTACACTACAATCAGGACAATCATCACAGTAAACTGTTACAACAGGTGTGTCATAGCCCTTTGAGTTTAAATCTCCTTCTCGAAATTTTACAACGCCATCAATCTTCAAGTCTTTAGAAGTTTTGATATACATTATATTTTTCATTGTTTTGTTTGTTTTAAAAACAACCTCTATAAATTCAAAGTCATCGTTAATTTTTTTATGAGTAACGTTTTCTATTGAATTTACATGGAGATTTGTAGTTTTTGCAATTCTGGTTTTCAACTCATCGGGAGTATCTGCAATCTTAAAAGATGCTTTTTCCAAGACGGGCGAAAAATCATTTTTAGAACTTTGGGGCGCTTCAGTCTTTTGGCATGCAAGCATTAAAAGAGGGACGAGTACTAAAAAAAATATTTTTTTCATAATAGTATAATTTAAATGATGCTTACTCGCTTATTTATAGTCATATTTTCAGCTTAATCTGACTCCCATAACTCACTACCACTAATATATGATTTTTTATTAAAAAAAAAATTTATAATAAAAAATTTTGAAAATAAAAATAAAAATTAGTGAGAAGTTGAATTAAATAGGCAAAGCTGTTAGAAACCACATAGAATTATTTTAAAACCCTATTTTTGCAATCTTGTAAATTTTAGCTACTAACTATCTGATTATAAGTAAATTATAGTATTGCGTAAGCTAAGTTAAGTCTTTGAGAATTTTGTAATTTTATAATTTGAATATTGTAGCGCGTAGGTTTTTGTATTGAAGAGTTAAATTTGAGGTGAGGGGTTTATAAATCCACTTTGGGCAGCTCATCTTTTTGAGAATAAATTTTTTCTAATAAAAATTTTATTTCCGAGAGTATTTCTTCGTAGGGCATAATTTTTTTTACTTTCCAAATAAAAAAAACTTGTAAAGTGTAGTCGCAATTTTTCAAATCTTCAAAAAAAAATATTTTTTCTTTTCTTATACATTCGCGTACTCTTCTTTTCAATAAATTTCTATCAGTTGCTTTATGAATTAGTTTTTTGGGTATTGATATTCCAAATTGAATAGGGTATTGTTGTTTTTTTACTTTTACAACTGTTGCTTTCATTGTTGTGCCTAAAAAATATTTCCCGCCTGTAAAAAGACGAGAAATATTTTTTTCCCCTTTTATACGCATGTTGCGATTTAAGTTTTCGGGTTTCAATTTTTATTATTTTCTATATATAATTCAATTGCGCGCGACATTGATGGGGCTTCTTTGGTAGGTGCTTTTATATCGGGGCGCAGATTGTTTTGTTTTGCCGCTTCTAATGTTGAAGTACCAAAAACTGCTATTTTAGTATCGTTTTGTTCAAAATCAGGGAAATTTTCTAAAAGAGAATTTATGCCTGCGGGGCTAAAAAATGCTATAACGTCATAATTTACTTTTGCTAAGTCCGATAAATCTGAACTTACTGTTTTGAACATAACGGTTTTTGTGAAAGAAAATTTTTTGCTTTTCAATTTTGCGGCAACATGGGGTTTGTGTATGTTGGCTACGGGAAGCAAAAATTTTTCGTTTCTGTTTTTCATCAACAGTGGCATTATGTCGTCTATTGTTCTTTCGCCAAAGAAAATTTTTCGCTTACGGTAGGTAATGTATTTTTGCAAATACATAGCTATTGTTTCCGTAAGACAGAAAAATTTCATGGAGGTAGGGATATTTATTCGCATTTCTTTAGCCAGTCTGAAATAGTTATCTACTGCAGTTCTGCTGGTAAGTATAACAGCTGAGTGTTCCAACAAATTAACTTTTTGCTTACGAAACTCTTTCAAACTGATACCTACTACATCAATGAAACTTTTGAAGTCAATTGTTATATTATGTTTTTTTGCCAAATCAAAATAAGGTGATTTGTCGTTTTTCGGCGCGGGTTGCGAAATGAGTACATTTTTAATTTTCACAACTTTAGTTTTTGTATTTATAATAATTTTGGTTTATGTGTTCTATATCTGTGAAATAAGCCTGCAAATTACCAGTACCGGTATTATTTCGAGGATGCAAAGATATAAAAACAAGTAGTAAAAACGAAGATTAAACAAGGAATTTATACGAGTATATTTCATAAATCTTTTTATATACACTGTAAGAAAGAGTGTTAGCGTTAAAATAAGGAAGAAAATTTGCATTCCCGGTAAGGATAATAGGCTTGCCGAAGCAAGTATAAAAAGAGGAAATCCTATTCCTATAAGTGCTTCGGTTAGTATTGAATTATATTTGTTGAATATTTCTAAATTAAAAATCAGGGTTAAAATTTTATTTATTATAAGCAGCAAGGTATATGCTATGGCAAATATTAGAGTTATTGCTAAACTGTCGACAAAATTGTTTATATTTAAGAGGTTTATTTCGTTAATTTTCACTATTTGAAAAGTTGTTAGAAATACCCCCATGAAAAAGAATATGGAAAAGAATAAATTCGTATAGCTAAAACGTGTTTTTTCTTTTTCGGGTTCAATTTTTTTGTTGAAAATTCTTATAAACGGCATTAGCAAAGGAATACGAAATACTGTTTTGGTAATTGCCGCAAGTATAAATCCGGGTAAAATAAGCCCTAAGGTCAATATCGAAACATGGTTGTATTCCTTAGGTTTTACGGGTTTATAATTATAGTCGGATGCAAATTTTATTTCGCTGTTGAATATAATATCTAAGTCGGTGCTGTTTTTTTCTGAATAAAAATATGTGGTATCAGCTCTTATACTTAAGCATTTACCGGTTTGTTCGGAATAAACTATACTATCGTTTGGGGTAGATATTATATTGTTGGAAATACTATTGCGCATTGTTTGGTTTTATTTTTTTACAAAATTACAATTAATCTCGAAACTTTACCATAACCTGCATTATATTTTAGTAATACTTCGGTATTTTCTATTGAATATTTCGGGTTTAATTTATATTTGTAATTTAGCGAAGTCATGGTACATTTTGCATTTATAGAGCCTTGATGGTTTTATAATAGATAGTTTTTTCGTAGAGAGCTGATAATCAAGAAGTTAGTGTGTTGTTGTGTTGTGCTTTATAACTACCTTATTATCAGTATTCTAAACTATTAACTCAATAACTTTGCCGTTTGTAATTAGTCATTCGTAATTTAAAACAAAAAATATGCGACATTCATCCAAATTACTTTTTTTCATAGTAATAATATTTCCGATATTTATATACGGAACATATAAAATAAACCGCTCCGACGATGATTTTGAGGTAGCTAAAAACCTTGAACTGTATCATTCGGTTGTAAAAAACATAAAAAAATATTATGTATACGACGTAGATCTTGCCGGTATGATTAACGAAAGTATACATGAATTTTTGAAAAAACTTGATCCATACACAAATTTTTATTCAGAACATACGGTAGAAAATTTTGATTTTATGCGCACAGGCTCTTATGCCGGCGTAGGAATTGAGGTGAAAAAACGTAACAACAGATTATTTATAAATCATGTTAAGTTTGGTTCTCCGGCTGATGAAGCAGGTATAAAATCCGGTGATTATATTGAAGAAATAGATGGGCATAAAATTACTTCCGACAATATTGATGAAATATTAAAAATGTTGAAAGGTACGGTAGGTTCAACTGTTAATTTAAAAATAAATCGTGAGTCCGACAATAACACAGACCGTGATTATACACTCACAAGAAAACATATAGATATAAATCCTGTGCCTTTTAAGTCATTGTTTGACAACAATATAGGCTATATGAAATTTTCAAGTTTCACTCAATATTCCGGTAGTGATTTTGCCGATAGCTTATTGGAACTCAATAAAACCCCGCTTGAAGGTTTAATTATAGATTTGCGCGATAACTCCGGCGGATTTCTAAATGAGGCTGTAAAAATTTTGGATCTTTTCATAGATAAAGATAAAATTTTGGTTACTACGCGGGGGAGATTTCAAGAAGACAATAAGGTTTATAAAACCCGAAAAGAATCATTGTATCCCGATTTGAAAATAGTTGTATTGGTGAATAATTTTTCAGCTTCAGCTTCGGAAATAGTAAGCGGAGCTTTGCAAGATTATGACAGAGCTGTTATTTTGGGCGAACGAACCTTTGGCAAAGGGCTTGTTCAGCAAACAAAAAAACTTGGCTACAATTCGATGATTAAAATAACAATAGCCAAGTATTATCTCCCTGCCGGCAGATGTGTTCAAGAAATTGATTATAAAAAAAACAAGGAAAAAGAAAAAGATTATACACAAGAAAAATTATATAAAACCCCAAATGGTAGAGCTTTCGGAGAGGGCAGGGGAGTGCAGCCCGATGTTGCTGTTAGTGATATATATAATTCAAAATTTATGAGGTATCTGACAGAACAATTTGTAATTCATGATTATATTACCGAATACACAAGCAAACATCCCAAACCTAATGCTGAAAGTAAAATTGACTTTAAAGAATTTACCAATTTTAAGAAATTTGCGATAAAACATTTTGAAAATGCTAATCCTTTTAAGAAATCTTTGAAAGATATTTCAAAAAATAAGATATACGAAGAATTTAATTTACAAAAAGACGTATTAAATATTGAAAATACAGCAAGACAAAATCTTTCTAAACTTTTAGACGAAAATAAAGAAATAATAGCACAAGAAATAGAAAATAAACTCTATACACGCTATTTCGGAAAAAATAAATTACCAAATTTTATAATTGAAAACGACATAATGATAAAGACTGCTTTCTCCATTTTAAAAGACACCAAACGGTACAAAAAAATTCTATCAATAGATGAATAGTAAATAAATATTTTTATATGAAAATTGAAGTAATTTGTAGATTACATATTTTAAACTTTACTTTATTTATGAATATTTTTTCATAAAAACTTTAAATTTTTTATTTAAAGAATTAGTATTATTACAAAAAAATACTTTAATTTGTCCAATATATAGTTTAAACATTTATAACAATATAATTAAATGAAAACTAAATGGTTAATAATACTAATTCTTTTTATTGGTTTGTCAGCTTTTAATTTTATGGATACTTTTGACAGCAACAATCCATCTGTAAAAATATTCATTGAAGACGGTGATAGAAGTTACAAAAGCGGAGAAACAATAAGATTTTCTATAAAAGTTTGTTCTGCATATAATTTGAAAACTTTTATGGTAAATTCAGACCATGAAAATGATAAAAACTCTAAACTTTTATATCGATTTGATCACAATACAAAACAGGCATTAATAAATTATTTTTATACAGTGCCGGCAGATATGCAAACAAAAAATATACAATTCAAATTCAAGTTAAGAGACAACAATAAAGAGACTGAAAAAATGAAAAAGGTAAGCATAATTTAAATTACTTTTAATTTGAGGAATAATTTTTGTGATTTTATTTTAAAATTTATTAAGTTTGTAAAAAAAACTTAATCACCGATATGAAAGTTATTTCAATAGACAATAAGCAAGATACGCCAAAGGTTCTTTTAGACAAGGAAAAGGGACTGTTTGAGATTTCAGGAAAGTCGTTTCCTGCCGATGTTGGTATTTTTTATGAGCCTATTATTGAATGGCTTAAAGAATATGCCGAAGCTCCAAATGCCGAGACAGTTTTTGATTTAAAAATGGACTACTTTAATACAGCATCCTCCAAAGTATTATTGGATATTCTGTATAAACTTGAAGATATAAGTGCCGAAGGGCATAAAGTCAAAGTTAGGTGGTTTTATCCCGACGACGACGAAGATATGTTCGACACAGGAGAAGAATATCAAGAAATTGTAGACCTAAATTTTGAACTAATAGAATATAAGGTCGAACTGAACGACTAATAAAATTAATTTATACTTCCTTCAATTTTTTTACAAGTTGGTATTTTGAAGTTTTGTTAGTAGCTGTATTAGTATCTGAGCGTTTATTTGGTAAGAATTGTTTCAAAAATTTTTAAGTTGAGATTTTATCTTAAACTTTGCTTAGATTGTAATATTTTGACTATCAGTGTTTAGTTTTTTTGTAGTAGACTATAAATTTTTACATTAATATCTGATAATAAAAAACAAGAGAACGCGCTCTCTTGTTTTTTTAATTCCTTAATTATCTGTAAATTAAATTCTCAATTAAACAAAGCACCAAATAAGCCAAAATCAATGTGCTTCCAACCAATTTTTACCTTCGCCTATATCCACTTTTAGCTTCACAGATAATTTTGCAGCATTTTCCATAGCTTCTTTTATCAAATTTTTCATTTCCTCTTTTTCCGATTCGGGAACATCAAACAAAAGTTCGTCATGTACTTGAAGCAACATTTGACTCTTCAATCCTCTTTCTTTTATTTTTTTATGACATTCGGTCATTGCCAATTTTATTATATCCGAACCACTGCCCTGTATAGGTGCATTTATGGCATTACGTTCATCGTTACTTCGTTGTAAACCATTGTTAGAGTTTATGTTATGCAAAATTCTCTTGCGTCCGAATAGGGTTCTTACATTATTATTTTGACGTGCTTCGCGTATTGAGTTATCCATATATTCTTTCACTTTCGGATAGCTGTTAAAGTAACCGTCAATAAGCGATTTTGCCTCAGAGCGCGAAATATTAAGATTGGTAGACAAACCAAAAGCCGACACACCATATATTATACCAAAATTAGCCGATTTTGCTTTGCTGCGCATTTCTTTGGTTACGTTTTCTTGTTTTGTATCGAAAATTTTGGCTGCGGTTGCACTGTGAATATCCTCATTGTTTTGAAAAGCCGAAAGCATATTTTCATCTTGACTAAGGTGAGCCATCAGGCGCAATTCTATTTGCGAGTAGTCTGCCGAAATTAATACATTATCGCTACTTGATGGTATGAATGCTTCTCTTATTTTTCTTCCTTCTTCTGTACGAATAGGTATGTTTTGCAGGTTAGGATTAGTGGAGCTTAATCTACCCGTACTAACCACTGCTTGATTGAAAGTTGTATGCAGTTTTCCTGTATTTTTATTTATGAGTTTAGGTAGCGCTTTAACGTAAGTAGAAAGGAGTTTACTGTTTGACCTGTAATCTAAAATATGACTTACAATTTCATGTTTTTTTTCCAATTTTAGAAGTTCTTTTTCACCGGTTGCATATTGTTTTGTTTTGGTTAGTTTGGGGTTTTCCGATATTTTCAATTTCTCAAAAAGTATTATTCCAAGTTGCTTGGGCGATGAAATATTAAACTCCGTTTCTGCTAATTTATAAATTTCCGTTTCTGTTTCTTTTAGCTTTTCTATCAGTTCAGTTTCGTATGTTTTCAGCTGTTCAAGGTCTATTGTTACTCCATTGTTTTCCATTTCGGTAAGCACATGTATCAGCGGAAATTCGATATTTTCAGCAAGTTGTAACAAGTCGTCTGCTTCTAATTTTTGTTTTAAAATATGCTTAAGCTGAAAAGTAAGGTCGGCATCTTCGCAGGCGTAAGTGGTTATTTTTTCCAATGCTACTTTGCGCATTGTGCCGTCTGTTATTTTTTTACCGGCAATCTCTTCTATCTCTATCGGACTGTAATTCAGAAACTTCTCCGATAGATATGTGAGATTGTGTTTACTGTCGGTATCTATCAGATAGTGTGCTATCATGGTGTCAAAAAGTTTTCCTTTTACTTTTTGATTATGGTTCGACAACACCAATAAATCATACTTTATGTTTTGTCCTATTTTCAAAATATCCTCATTTTCGAGGGCAGGCGAAAGAATTTTCAGTATTTCACCGGCTGTTTCTTTATCTTCGGGTATAGGTATGTAGAATGCCTCGTTTGCTTTAAAGCTGAATGCTATACCCACGAGTTGTGCTTTGTGGGCATCGGCGGCATCTGTTTCTGTATCGAAACAAAATTCTTTTACTGAATTTAGTTTTTTGGCAAGCTCCTCTATTTCGTAAGGGCTTTCTAATGTTTGGTATGTTTGTTTTGTCGGATTGTATTTCTTACGGGTATTTTCCGATGAAATTACCTCCTCACTTTCCTCCTGAGCAAATAGTGATTTTTGTTTCGTTTCATCTTTTTTATTCGTTGCCTTCTTGGGAGCTTGTGGAAACATTCTGGTTTTTAAAGCATTGAACTCCAGTTCATTAAAAAGCTTTTCTAATTCGGTATAATTGGCTGTTGTTGTTTTGTATTCTTCAGAATTAAACTCTACGGGTACGTCAATTTTTATTGTTACCAGTATTTTGGAACGTGTTACTAATTCTTTGCTATTGGCTACATTTTCTTTTTGTTTTCCCTTTAGTTGATTAACATTTTTTATCAAATTTTCAGCTGTGCCAAATTTTGCAATCAACTTTTTTGAAGTTTTTTCGCCTATTCCGGGTATACCTGGAATATTATCAGCGCTATCACCCCAAATAGCCAGAATATCAATAACTTGCTCAGGTTTTTCAATACCATATAATTCACATATTTCTGTTTTGCCGAGAATTTCCGTGTCTTTGTTTCCTCGCTTGGGTTTATACATAAAAATATTGTCGGAAACTAACTGTCCGTAATCCTTATCGGGTGTTACCATGAACACTGTAAACCCCTCTTTTTCAGCTTTTTTTGCCAATGTACCTATTGTGTCATCAGCTTCAAAACCGGGAATTTCCACAACAGGAATTTTCATAGCATTCAATATTTTTTTTATGTAAGGTACTGAAAGTTTTATGTCTTCGGGAGTTGCATCCCTATTGGCTTTATATTCAGGGAATATTTCATCTCTAAAATTCTTTCCCGGAGGGTCAAAAACCACACCCATATAGTCCGGTTTTTCCTTTTGCAGTATTTCGTGTACTGTGTTTGTAAATCCAAGAATTGCCGATGTGTTTAAACCTTTGGAATTATATCGAGGATTTTTAATAAAAGCATAGTATGCTCTGAATATCAATGCGTAAGCATCTAATAGGAAAAGTTTTTTCCCGTTTGAGTATTTTTCGGTAATCATTGGAATTATTTTTTTTGAAATATTTTATTTGTCTTGTTTAATGCTTAAGGTATGCTATTTTTGGTCATCGGCAAACCATTCGGCAAACGATGTTTCTGTTTCGTACAGTCGCACGCTGTGAAGTTTAACATTTTCGGGCAATTCTTTTTGTATAATTTTCGCAAAATCTTTGGTCATATTTTCACAAGTTGGCTGATATGGTGTTTTTATAAACCTTTCAAACATTTGATTTTCATTTTCAGTTATATTAAAATCGGCTTTTTGATTTATTATTAGAGCATGGTCGTAAACATCTACTATATTGGTTTTTACAATTTTTTTCAAATCACCGAAGTCTATAAGCATTCCGTTTTTTACTGAATTTTCGTCGTTTAATACTTTGCCCTTCACGGTAACGAAAAGTTTGTAAGTGTGTCCGTGTATATTTTTACATTTTCCGTCGTAGTTCCAGAGTGCGTGAGCTGCTTCAAAGTTAAATTGTTTTGATACTCTTATCATTTTTTTTATTTTAAATTAATGAAGTTTTGTATTTCTGTTTGTGTGTCCAAAAGTATAAAAATATGCCGAATATATTTCAACATATTAAATTTTTGATAAAATAAAACACCCTTTTGGGGTTGTATCTGTACTTTAGCATATCTTCAATGTGGTTTAAATTTGTTGTAATTAAGAAGATTATACCCGCCTGAAATCATTTGAGGACTTAATATATTTTTATTGCATATTTTCGGCTAACTTAAGCAGGACGTAGGAAGAAAACCTAAAATATAAAATAGGCGAGGGGACACAATAATTAGGCTCAACTTTTTTACTTTTTAACTTGTGAGTTGATTATAATAAAGGATAGTTTGTTTTTTGTGTAAATGCTTGGTAATCAGTACTTTGTAGTTTGTGTGCTGTGTTCAATTCTTAATTGTTTTAGTAAGGGCTTTACCGTTCGTAATTCCTAATTTACAATTTGTAATTTGTAAAATTTTTTAAAAAAACACCTTTTTTCAATTAAAATAAAATAAATTTTTGAATTTTAATTTAACTTTGCAAAAAAACATATACAATAACATGCACAGAACTCATACATGCGGCGAACTACGCGCCAAAAACATTGGACAAGAAATAACACTCAGCGGTTGGATACACAAAATCCGTAAACTTGGAGGAATGACTTTTATCGACCTGCGCGACCGATACGGCATAACACAACTCGTTTTCGATACAGAAAGCAATCCGGAATTAGCCGAAAAAAGTAAATCGCTCGGACGCGAATACGTCATAAAAATAAAAGGCAAAGTAACCGAACGAAGCAATAAAAACCCAAATATTCCGACAGGCGAAATAGAAATTATGGCTGATAGCATAGAAGTCATATCTGCTTCGGAGATACCACCGTTTACTATTGAAGAAGACACCGACGGAGGCGAAGAACAAAGGTTACAATATCGATACCTCGACTTGCGAAGACCAAACATGCAAAAAGGACTTATACTAAGGCATAAAATGGCTCATGAAACTCGTAACTTCTTAAGTAACAATAACTTCCTTGAGATAGAAACACCCTTCCTAATTAAATCGACACCGGAAGGAGCGCGCGATTTTTTAGTCCCCTCACGAATGAAAGCAGGTAGCTTTTATGCCTTGCCACAATCGCCGCAATTGTTCAAACAGTTGCTTATGCTTGCCGGCTACGACCGATATTTTCAAATTACCAAATGCTTTCGCGATGAAGATTTTCGAGCCGACCGACAACCCGAATTTACTCAAATAGACTGCGAAATGTCTTTCGTAGAACGAGAAGACGTATTAGAAATTTTTGAAAAACTGGCTAAACACCTATTCAAATCTGTAAAAAACATTGAATTTAAAGAAAAATTCCCACGCATAAGCTATCACGAAGCTATGGAAAAATACGGAAACGACCGTCCGGATTTGCGCTTCGACATGCCCATTCATAATTTAAGCCAAGATGCTAAAGGAAAAGGATTTAAGGTGTTTGATACGGCTGAATATATAGGTGGTATTGTAGCAGAAAATACGGCTGAATATTCCAGAAAACAAATAGATAAACTTACCGCTTGGGTAAAACGCCCGCAGATAGGTGCCAAAGGACTTGTTTATGTGAAATTTAACAACGACGGCTCTATAAAATCATCAATAGATAAATTCTATTCGCAAGAAGACTTAAAAATTTGGGGCGAAAAAACAGGTGCCAAAAAAGGCGATATGTTACTTGTGCTTTCGGGCGAAAAAAGACATACCCTAAACGCACTCGGCGAATTGCGTATGGAAATGGCAAAACGTTGCGAATTAATAAAAGAGAATACCTTTGCACCCTTATGGATAGTGGATTTCCCCATGTTTGAAAAAGACAATGAAACAGGGCAGTTACATGCTGTGCATCATCCATTTACAGCCCCAAAAGGCGGCATGGAAAATTTCAACGAAGACAAACCCGAAGAAATGATTGCCGATGCCTACGATTTAGTTATAAACGGCAATGAAATAGGTGGAGGGTCAATTCGTATTCACTCGGGCGAGCTGCAAAAAAAGATATTTAATATTTTGGGCTTTACAAAAGAGGAAGCCGAAGCACAGTTTGGTTTTCTGACCAATGCTTTCCGTTACGGTGCACCCCCTCATGGCGGTATAGCTTTCGGTTTCGACCGTTGGACAGCTCTTTTCAACGGCACAGATTCTATCAGAGATGTAATGGCATTTCCTAAAAACAATGCCGGCAAAGACCTAATGATTAACGCTCCCTCGCTTACCGATCCGGAACAATTAAAAGAACTTTTTTTGAAAGTAGAACAGGAATAAATAATATTTTAAATTTCGAGGCTTTTTAAAAAAGTCTCGTTTTTTTTTATGAATTCAATTAAATAAAAATGAAGTATAATTTTTATAAAATAATAGGTATTATAGCTATGCTACTAATATTTTTCGGGTTCAAAAATTCGGAAAAAATTGTGCAACAAGAAATACCTTACATTGAATTTTCAACACCTATAAAAGATTTTGAGTTAAAATTAATTTTAGATGCCGAAATTAAAGACAGACCTCATATTTGGGTAGATGCAAACAATAACGGACGAAAAGACAAGGGCGAAAGACCAACTCGCTTTTTCAAAAGTGAGGACATAAGCAAACCTTTGGTATATAAAATTACAACAGGAACTGTTCGTATTTATGGCAAACTTACTCGTATGTCTGTGTATAAGCCTGTCAGCGCATTCGATTTTTATGATATTGATAAAGAAATGAATAAAGGAAAAAGGCGAGTTGTAAACAAATTAGATGTTTCTCATAATCAATATTTAAAGGTATTAGGATGTTCAGGGTGTAAACTTCGAGAATTAGATTTGAGTAAAAATCCTAATTTAGAATCTCTTTCGTGCTGTGAAAACTATTTAACAGAATTAGATTTGTCGAACAATCCGCTTTTAGAATGGATAAGTTGTTACAGAAATCAATTGACAACTTTAAATGTTTCTAATTGTAAAAAAATGGATTTTTTGAATTGTTGGGACAATAAACTTAAAAGTTTAGATGTCAGCAATCTTAAAAATTTGAAGACCTTAAATTGTCATATAAATAATTTGGAGAGTTTAGACGTTTCTAATAACCTGAAATTGAAGATCTTAGATTTTAGTAGTAATAAGATTAAAAATATAGATATTGACAAACTTGTAGAATTGAAAGATTTATTTTTCAACCATAATTTAATAAAAGGCAATTTAGACCTTTCCAATAAGCCCAAATTATCCAGATTAAGATGTAGCCACAATTTTTTGACCAATATAAATATCAGCAACAATAAAGAATTAGGCGATTTAATTTGTGAAAAAAATAAACTTACAAATTTGGATATTTCTAATAACACAAAGCTATACGATGTTAATTGCTCGAAAAATCAACTCACGAAATTAGATGTTTCTAATAATACAGAATTATACTCTTTAAATTGTTCTGGAAATCAACTAAAAAGTTTAGATATTTCTAACAATGTAAAATTAAAGCGTTTGAATTGTTATCGGAATAAATTAACTCGTTTAAATCTTTCTAATAATTTAGAATTACAAGAAGTTAACTGTAAGGAAAATAATATTTTAAAAATAAGTGTATCGAGAGTTCAATTAAGTTCAAAAAAAATAGAATGGAAAAAAGGTCAAAACACCAAATTTTGTATTAAGTGTTATTAGATATACTAAAAAGTGTATAAGTATTTGTAAATAAGAGAAATAGATTGCGTGTTTACCACAAACAAACCCCGAAAAGCGTAAAAACGTAGAGCCAAGACATAAATGCCTTGGCTCTACGTGCAACGTATCTACATGTACTTGCAATTTTATCCAATGGGTTTAAACCCATTGGAATACTGACAAGGGAGCATGCTCCCTTGCCAATATTGGTTAACGACACTTTTCCGCAAAGTGTCGTAATTTTTAATTTCCCGTTTTCAAATTTTATCAAACAATATTTCTCTATATAAACTATATCGGCTCTATTCTAATTATCTTTATATAAATCCATGTAATCAAAAATAATTTTTATGGCATCTTGACGCATGTCCTTTTTCAGGTTTTCATTTTGTCGAACATTATTAGTTGCCAAATAAACGTTACTAAAATCGTTATCAAATTCAAATTGTCCTTTTATTAAGCCGTGAATAATATGAATTGTATATGATTTTTTATTTTTTTCAATTGCTTTTTTAGCCAGAGCAAGTGCTTCTGAAACTTCAAAATAATCGTCTAAGGCTTTTAAATATGCTAAACAAATAAGTTGTTCGGCTGAACATTTTGACATGTAATTTGAATTGTTTATTCTTTTGTTTTTACTTTTAATATAGTCAAGATAAATAGGAAAATTATTTTTCCCTTCAAATTTCCAAGAAAGTGCATTTATCAATGCTACTTTTTGGTCGATGGGTGCTCTTTTCTTGTTCAGAAACTTACACATTTTTTTATCTAAAAGTCCGTCACTTTCATATGCGTATTTGACTATTTTTATGTCTAAATATGCTGTGTGAAAACTGGTGCTGGTTAAGGGAGAATCCGCTTTTGCTACAATTCCGGCAAATAGAATAATAATAAGAAAAGTTAATTTTTGTTTCATAATGATATATTTTAGGTGTTAATATTTATTTAAGTTTTCGTTAAATTACAGATTTAGTATATTGGTAATCAGATGTTTAAGCTATGTGCCGATAACAGGATAGTTTGTATATTGTCAGTTATTTATAAAAAAATAAATCACAACTTTGTTTCATTTGTCTATTTTTCTTTTCATACTATACAAATTTAGAAAAAATTTTTTTCCCACCCAAATTTCAAGACTTTTTCAAAAGTAAAATCCCAATGCCGACTTGTATTATTTATTGATTTAAGTTTCCAATAGTTCATTAAATTATTTTATAAAAAACTGATAATTAAGAAATTACAGGATTTTCACCATGTATCTTGTAATTGCCTGATTATTATAGTGTTAAATTCATAATTTAACGAAGTATTTGCTTCTTGGTTTCTATTTTTTCTTTCTCTACGCTACCAACTTCAGGCTTAGCGTAGATAGAATTATGCAGGTGGGATTGCACATGAGGCAATTAGTAAAAGTATATTATTGTTCTTCTTTTTATGAAAATTTATTTACTTTGCAGATAAGCTATAAAAATTCATAAATGAAAGCTTTGGGAAATTTTAAAAACAAAAACAACTATGGTTTTAAAATTCTAAGATAATATAAAATTAGGGATTTTTAGAGCTTATCCTTTTTTCTATATAACAAATGTTTGTGTAATCTTTTGATTATTAAGACTTTCATCTTTAATTCGTAATTTAACGAGGTGTTAATATATGCAAATATCCAAAAATCGTATTTTTCTATTATTAGTTTTAATTTTACCGTGTACATTTTTTTCTGATTGCGCCCAGATAGGAACTCTCTCCGGCGGCGACAAAGATACCATTCCGCCGGGTGTAGTACGCAGCCACCCAAGAATATATGCTTTAAATACCGAAACAGACAAAATAGAATTTGTTTTTAATGAGTTTGTGGTATTGGACGGTATGCGTTCTAAATTTTATTCTTCGCCACCCTTGAAAGAATATCCTGATTTCAGAATAAAAGGGAAAAAACTTATCATAAAATTTAAAGAAAAATTGCAAGATTCCGTTACATATTTTTTTAATTTCGGTGCAGGAATTAAAGATTATACTGAGGGAAATTATCTTAAAAATTTTTCGTATGTGTTTTCAACCGGCAGCCGGATAGACAGCATGCAAATTGCCGGAAGGCTACTGAAAGCCAATGATTTAAAACCGGAGCAAGGCATGGGTATTATGCTATATGATACTTATAACGATTCAGTCGTTTCAAATAGAAAACCTGTTTATTATGCACTTACCGACAGTAGCGGTTTTTTTTCTATACCCTATATAAAGGCGGGAAAATACAAAATATCGGCAATAAAAGACAATGATGCCAACCTGCAATTTAATCTTCCTAATGAAAGGATTGCATATTTAGATACTCTCATTGTGCCATCGTTACGTGTTGAAAATGAGATAGATACATTGGAAGCAGGCAGTATAAATGCAAAGGGCGATACACTGACACAAGACAGCATATTTACAATAACCAATCGAATTTATTCGCCCGAAAATCTTATATTATTATCTTTTGAAGAAAATCATGAAACACAGTATGTTAAAAATTTCACAAGACCAATATCCGGTAAATTAGAATTGAAGTATAATATGCCTGTCGAAAATATATCACTTTGGTTTCCTTTTGAAAAAATTGACAGAAAAGATACCTTAATGCAGCTTTCCGACACTTCAAACACACAAGTTATATGGTTGCAAAATCCCAATTTGTATAATAAAGACAGTTTACACCTTTGCGCGCAATATCCCTTGAAAGATTCGTTGGGTATGGAATATCTTAACACTGATACCCTTTTGTTTACTAATAAAAAAGACGAAAAAGATACAGCGAGCTTGAATAGTTTTTCTTATACTTTTTCTAAGGAAATAGGTTTTTTTGAAAATCCAAAACTCGTGTTTGAAGCTCCTTTGCGGAAGATAGATACTTCTAAAATTCGTTTGATACAACTTATAGATACCGCCGTTGCCGATACCAAAGAACAACAACTTGTTTCATATCTTCGTCCACAGGCTGATTTGTTAATTTTTAAATTTAAAAGAGCTGTTGAAAAATTTTCATTGTTTTCTGAACAAAAAAAATTCCTTTGCGAAATAGAGCATAATGCCAAGTCTGATTCTTTTTGGTGTAAACTTACAAACTCACAAGCTACGGTTGATACATTGGATTTGGAAATTCATTTTGATAACGACTACTTTTTTTCACAAAAACAACAATTTATTAAAAAAATAAAAATTGCATATACACCACAATCAGTTAAGTTAACCGAGCGTTATACACCTGAAAATTACAAAATAGAATTTATAAAACCCCTTGCAAACGATTTTTCGTTGTATGACGTAAACCTCGAACAACCCGTAGAGTATAAAATCGACAGCATAAAAAATAAAAGATATTATTACCTGAGTTTCACGGATTTATCGCAGCAAAATACTGATACTTTGATTTTAAAAATTGAAACAAAAGATTATCCTTATCCCGATGGTTCGGTAAAATCTTACACAAGCAAATTACAAGCCGTATACAAACCCAAGGAACAGTACATAAGGCGTGCCGAAAGGGTCTCACGACAAGGGTTCTACCTCGCGTTTAATCGTCCGGTGGCAAATTCAGATGTAAAAGTATTTGATGCACAAAATAAAAATTTGCAAGCACTACTTATAGAAAGCGATTCTATGTATTTTGATGATATTCGTTGGAAAATGGTTGATACTCTGAAAATTAAAGCCGTTTACAAAGATGAATACGAAAAGCAAAAAGTTGATTATTTTGCATTGAGAGTGGAGCCTAAAAAGAAAACCATTCGCAGACGTGCAGAGTTTTATAATTCGGAAGATTTAGATCTGAATAAAATTACAGCGGAAAAAGAGTTGCCTTTTTTCATAAAAAAAGATACCGAATCGTGTTTGAACTACGTTCTAATTTCAAAATTTGAGGGCGATAAAATATACAATTTACAAGCTGACAGTGCTGCTTTTATCGATATTTTCGGACGCAGATGTTTAAAAACTAAAAATAAACTTGACGTGAAAGCTATTGATTATTATATAGATATGGAAATAAATTTGTTCAATGTGGGCAATATAGCGCGAAAAGATTTTTACAGTTCCGAAATTCTAAATAAAATTCGTTACCCCTCAATAGATAAGGGACAGCTCGTAGTACAATTGTTGGATGAAAAAAATAATTTGTACAAACAAATCATAACCAAAAAAGATACACTTATACGCATAGACAGGCTTCCGCCTAAAAGATACATACTAAAAGCCTTTTACGACGAAAATAACGATGGCAAGTGGAATTCCGGAAATTATTACAAGAATATACAACCGGAAAGAGTAATTTTTATGCCAAAAGAAATAAATGTAAAATCAGGCTGGTCGTTTAAATACGATTGGTACATTAATTTTACGCCAAAATAGAAATATAATGAGAAAAAAGAAAAAACATAATAAACGCAGTAAACGAGTAACTTACAACAAAAATATAATACGAGAACTTGTATTGCAGATGTTTAGGGCAACACCTAAAAAAACATGGAACTACAAACAAGTAGCAGCAAAGCTATCGATTAAAGACCCCGAAATAAAGAAACTTATCAATACAGTATTGACCGAACTCACGGAAGATAACTTAACCGATGAAGTATCAAGAGGTAAATTTCGATTGAAAAAATACGACAAACAATTAACCGGACAGGTTTACTTAAGCGCTTCGGGGGCGGGCTTTGTGGAAACCGATGAACTTTCAAAAGATATTTTTATAAAGAAAGAAAAACTGAAAGGAGCATTGCATGGTGATACCGTAAAAGTGAGTATAATAAAAAATAATACTCATAAAAATCCCGAAGGCAGAGTTATAGAAATTGTAAAACGCCTGAAAGACCATTTTGTGGGAATAGTAAATATGAATGACGGTTATGCTTTTCTCGAATTGACAGAAAGAAATGCAAACTTTGATATATTTATACCACCTAAAAATATTAATGGGGCAAAACATGGTGAAAAAGCAATAGCCAAAGTTACCGATTTCAATAGTGGCAGAAGAAATCTTGAAGGCACAATAGTAGAAGTACTCGGAAAACCACAAGACAACGAGGTGGAAATGCACGCTATACTTGCCGAGTTCGGCTTGCCATATCGCTACCCTGAATTACCCGTGCAAGAAGCTGAAAAAATATCGGCAAATATCTCAAAATCAGAAATTTCTAAACGTAAAGATTTCAGAGAAATAACCACTTTTACCATAGACCCCGAAGATGCAAAAGACTTTGACGATGCTATTTCATACCGAAAACTTCTAAACGGAAATATAGAACTTGGGGTACACATTGCAGATGTTTCTCACTATGTAAAAGAAGGTTCTGTTTTAGATGAGGAAGCCTACCAAAGAGGCACGTCTATATACCTTCCCGACCGCACCGTACCTATGCTTCCCGAACGAATATCAAACTTCATTTGTTCCCTACGTCCGAATGAGGAAAAACTTTGCTATTCAGCTGTCTTTGAGTTAGATAATGAAGCAGCTGTGAAGAATGAATGGTTTGGTCGCACTGTTATAAAATCCGACAGAAGATTTACTTACGAAGAAGCTCAAACGATAATTGAAACTTCGGAGGGAGATTTTGCTAATGAGATTTTAGAATTACAAAAACTTGCCGAAAAATTAAGAAAAAAGCGATTTGAACAAGGCTCTATAGCTTTTGAGCGTTCCGAAATGCGTTTTGAATTAGATGAAACGGGCAAACCTTTAAATGTTTTGATGAAAATTTCAAAAGAAGCAAATAAATTGATAGAAGAATTTATGCTTCTTGCCAACAGGAGAGTAGCATCTATGATTGCGCGAAAAAATTCGGGAAAATACGCTCAAAATTTTGTGTATAGAATACATGAAGATCCTGATTTTGATAAATTAGTGAAATTTTCAAATTTTGTAACAAATTTCGGATACAATTGCAAATTTAATTCAACACAGAAAGTCGCAACAAAGTTGAATAAATTTTTGGAAGAAATACGAGGTGATGATATGCAGAATGTAATTGAATTACTTGCAGTGCAATCAATGGCAAAGGCGCGTTACACAACACAAAATTGCGGACATTTTGGCTTGAGTTTTAATTTTTACACCCATTTTACCTCACCCATACGCCGCTACCCTGACTTACTGGTACACAGACTATTAACTCGCTACTTAGCGAACGAAAACCCCGTAGACAACATATTACTTGAAGCCAAATGTAAGCATTCTTCGATGGCTGAAAATCTTGCAGTTACTGCTGAGCGAGCCGCAATAAAATACAAGCAGGTTGAATTTCTTAAAGATAAAATGGGCTTTGAATATGATGCTTCCATAATAGGAGTGAGCGAGTCAGGTTTGTTTGTGGCATTGGATATTAGTCAGATAGAAGGTTTTGTTTCAGTAAACGATATGAATGACGATTACTATGATTACATAGAAGATAAATTCTGTATGAAAGGCAGCAGAACCGGTAAAATTTATTCGATAGGCGATAAAATACACGTTCAGCTTATTAGAGCAGATTTGATTAAGCGTCGTTTGGATTTCCAAATTAAGTTCGACACTAAAAATTAATAATATTGCAGGGTAGGGTGTTGCGTAACTATTTGATTATTAGTGTTTTAATTAATAAAAAGGTGTAGTCGCAAAGCATAAACTAATAGTAATTTCCAGACAAATAATAGATTTTTTTATGTTTTTCATCCGAGTAATTTTAAAGTTCAACTTTAAAATTACTCGGATGAAATAATTTTTTTTGTTTTTTTACTCTTTTAATTTTATCTTTTAAAAAATTTATATCAGTTTTATCTGAAATTTAATTTTTTATAAATACTTGACAGTCAGATTTTTAGCGTCGTTTGTGATTGTTCGATTATCAATATATTAGCTGTTGAGCTAAGAAAATCTCACTTAATATTGTATAATTAAAAATACAATTTTACCCCAAAAGTGTATTTTTAATTATACATTTTGTATTTTTGTAAAAGATTTTACTTCTAATTAAAAAAATAAACGAATATCCAACAGCCAAAGGCAAAAAGCCAACAGCAAAAAAAACTAAACAAATGAAAGATATTTATCAAAAATACAATACACTTTTAGAGCATATAAGGACAGATTTTAAACGGTATTTGTACAACAAAATATCGTGGGAAAGCCGAATGATTGGCATAGTTGGAGCGAGAGGAGTGGGGAAAACCACAATGATATTACAATATATCAAACAAGAATTAGAGCCGAAAACTGCCTTGTATGTATCGGCAGATGATTTGTATTTTAGCAATCATAGACTGGTAGATTTGGCGAGCAATTTTTACAAAAATGCAGGCGAACATCTTTTTATTGATGAAATTCATAAATATAAAAATTGGTCGCAAGAGCTGAAAAATATTTATGACGCTTTTCCTACTTTAAAACTTGTTTTTACAGGTTCTTCGGTGCTTGATATTTTAAAAGGCTCGTCGGATTTAAGTCGTAGAGCTGTTATTTATAAAATGCGAGGATTGTCGTTTCGGGAGTACTTAAATTTTTTCCACAAACAACATATTGAAGCTGTTTCGTTACAAGAAATAATTGATAACAAGCTGATATTGAAGAATATAAAACACCCATTACCTTTGTTCAAAGAATATTTGCAAAAAGGTTATTATCCTTTTGGACAAGAGAACGAGTTTGCTATTAGATTGGGGCAAGTTGTTGTGCAGACTTTGGAGAGCGATATTCCGCAATATGCAAACTTGAATATCGGAACGAGTCGAAAGTTGAAACGATTATTAACCATAATTGCCGAAAGCGTACCGTTTAAGCCCAATTTTAGTAAAATCTCTAAAATTTTGGGTGTAAGTCGCAGTTCATTAGACGATTATTTTACATATATGGAAAAAGCGGGGCTGATATTACAACTGCGAAATAATACCGGTGGAATAAGAGGTTTAGGAAAAGTTGATAAAGTATATTTAGAAAACCCCAATTTGATTTTTAATTTATCTTTCGGGCAAGCCAATACGGGCAACATACGCGAAACATTTTTCTTTAACCAAATGAGTGTAAATCATAATGTTATATCCTCTAAAAGTTCAGACTTTGTTATTGATGATTACACTTTTGAATTAGGCGGAAAAAACAAAACACAAAAACAGATTGAAAACACCGAAAACGCTTTTATTGTGAAAGACGACATAGAATACGGCTACTTAAATGTGATAGCTTTATGGACTTTCGGCTTTAATTATTGATTTTTTGTTTTGAATATGTTTACAAAAAAGTCGTTAAATTGCTATGTTGTTAATTCGGTATGGAGCGAATGTGGAATGCAGCTATGAATTAAGCTATGAGTAAGCAACAGATTATGAAAAAGTAGGGTAAAAAACAGTTTTTAGTTCTGAAATGTTTTTTTTATTTTTGTCTTGTACCATTGTGTAATTGAATTAAATTTTTTAATTTATTGACAGTTTGGAAGTTAGAATGTTTAAATACTTTCTAACGATTAGTAAAAAATTATATAAAATAATAAAAAATTAAATTATGAAAATACCGATAAAAGAAGTAGGGAAAGTTCTTCTAAATTCAATATTCCCATTTTTTGAAGACAGTAAAGCATTAAAACTTATCAAAGAAGATGCTCTTGAAGTAAAAGAAGAATTGTTTGCAAAACTTTATGACAAAGTTAAAGCTGTATTTGTAAAAGATTCTGCTAAGGAGACAATTTTTGAAATGCTCCAAAAGAAACCTGAAGATAAAGGTTTACAGGCTGCTACTGATGTAAATATTAGTGAAGAGTTGAAAAATAACAAAGAATTTCATCGAGAGTTGGCTGAATATGTTAAAGAAATTGAGAAAGAATACTCAACTCAAACCTCAGAAATTATCAATAAACTTAAAGTGGAAGGTGAGGGTAATATTCTTGAGGTAGGAGGAGATAATGAATTAGAAAATGGAGCTAAAATAAAGAATAAAGCTAATATTAAAGGAAATGAGAATCAGGTTTTTATAGGTGGTGGTAATAAACTAAAATAGAAGATGCTTAAACACAATTTATCCGAGTAATTTTAAAGTTTAACTTTAAAATTACTCGGATAAAATTTTTAAATCGCAAAGCTAAGTAGTTTTTTTGCTTGTAATTGTTTTATTATTAGACAATTAATGTTTTAATGATGTCATTAAAACATTAACCTGTTGATTATAAATACTTTACACTCATTTTATTTTGTTTTTAGACTAAAAATAAGTCTTTTTATTTTTGTAAATATTTGATTTTTAAAGTGTTAATGTTTTCCTGACATCAGGAAAACATTAAGATATTGAATAACAGCGTATTACATAGTAAATGATTGTTTGTAATTTATTTTTTATCTTTTAACTGTTTTACGTCTTTTAAGAGTTTTTTGTTTTCTGAATTTAAGCGTCTTTCTCCTTTTTTTATATCTTCTTCGGGGGGGAGTTCCTCGGGTTTTATGCCTCGTTTTAATAACAAATCTCTAACCCCTTTGTTGTTTTTCAAATGCTCTGACGTAATTTGTTGTTCACCTTTCATATTTTCTTTTTGAACATTAAAATTTGTGAGTTCGTTGGCAAAATCTTTTGCTTTTATTGTTATAGTGGGTAAAAAATCGGCGAGAGGTCTATTTTTGGGAACTGATAATTTATATTTCATCTGATTAGTACCATACCCGCCAAAAAGTGCTTTATCGCCTTTACTGCGAATACGCCCAAAACCTCTATTATCTACACCTCGTTCGTAAAGAATACCGGAAAGTTCTTTTTCCGTTTCTGTTAATTTTTTTCTTGCTCTTACTCTTTCTTCTTCGTTTATACGTTTTTCTAAAAGTTCTTGTTTGCGAGTTTGCAAAGCAAAATAACTCATA
>PDWI01001600.1_pt1 | contig 35342 bp, 31 predicted proteins | sample 1430891 | NCBI WGS metagenome assembly PDWI01 (sample SAMN01162508, study PRJNA174530) | Oral metagenome, whole genome shotgun sequencing project. | biome: Marine environment; feature: Marine mammal; material: Swab sample of the gingival sulcus; isolation source: swab sample of gingival sulcus... | reverse complement strand
TCTGCTAACTCTTGAACCACACTTTGTTTATACCCACGATACTCAATCGCATCATACATACGACCCAAAACACGTGCTGTATCTTTCATACTCTCTTTGTGGCCAATTTGTGAAGAGTGAGGATCAATATAAGTGACTCTGGCCCCTTGATCATAGGCTGCCACTTCAAAGGCACAACGTGTTCGTGTAGATGTTTTTTCAAAAATTAAAGCGATATTTTTGCCTTTTAACATTGGCTGCTCAGTGCCTGCATATTTTGCTCGTTTTAAATCTCTCGACAAATCAAGTAAATATTTAATCTCTCTTGGCGTATGATGAACCAAACTTAATAAGTGTCTATTTTTTAAGTTAAATGCCATTTTATTCCCCATGTATGACTAAAAATAAATAAAATACCCACTCCATCACTTGGAGGGGTATGCACTCTCTGTACTCAAGCGTATGTGCTTAGTACCTGTTGTATAAACTCTCAATAAAAGATACACAAACCGAATACACGAATTATATACTTCTCTAATACAAAAATACAATAATTTCTGATTGACTAGAAAAAATTACACAGTCTCTGTACACAACACACTGTATCATAAAATACACTTCACTTCATAACAATATTTTTCAAGTGTCCAAGTGGCACACTACCATCCTTTTCAGGATAAACGTCTCATTCTTCACACGCACACGTGATTTTATATCTAATGTATTTATTTTATATACCTTTTCGTTTATACTGTTACGCATTGATTAATCTATTTTTATGGTAGCACCATGTTCACAAAACTCCTCTCACATAAGCGTATTTATTTGACAGTACGTCCTTTTAGCGTCATACGTGAAATTTTCCGTAAAGGCTATACTTCACAAATGTTCCTCAAGGACATCTTTGCAGGACTGACTGTAGGTATTATTGCCATTCCTCTGTCTATGGCGTTGGCGATTGCCAGTGGTGTCCCCCCACAACATGGTCTCTACACTGCCATTATTGCAGGTATTGTCATTGCCCTTGCTGGTGGTTCACGCTTCAGTATCTCAGGACCTACAGCAGCCTTTGTCGTCATTCTCTTTCCTGTCACACAAGAATTTGGGCTCAGTGGTCTCCTTATGGCAACCCTGCTATCTGGAATTATTCTACTTCTTATGTCAATCTTTCGACTTGGACGTCTTATTGAGTATATTCCACTACCCGTCACACTTGGATTTACGGGTGGTATCGGGATTGTGATTGCCACCCTACAAATCAAAGATTTCCTTGGTCTCACCATTACAGAGATGCCAGAAAACTATATTGGCAAAGTAGAGACTATCATCTCCGCACTTCCAACAACACAGTGGGCAAGTGCACTTGTTGGAATTATTACCCTTATCGTGCTGACTCAGTGGAAACGTCTTAAACTCAGTCTTCCGGGGCACCTACCTGCAGTTATTATCGCAACAATTGCCTCTGTCACACTGAGCTATTTTGGACATGATGTAGCAACCATTGGTTCTGCATTCCAATACATACTCCCTGACGGTACGACAGGATATGGTATTCCAAATACCCTTCCTGAGTTTACATTTCCGTGGAATATTCCTAATGCTGACGGAAGCTTTACCACATGGGATTTTGAAACAATTCAAGCCCTCCTACCTGTTGCCTTTTCTATGGCAGTATTGGGCGCCATTGAGTCACTCTTATGTGCCGTTGTACTAGATAATATGACCAATACGAAACACTATTCAAACAATGAGTTGTTAGCTCAAGGGCTCGGCAATATCATTGCCCCATTCTTTGGTGGTATTACTGCAACGGCTGCAATTGCCCGTTCAGTTGCCAACCTCAAAGCAGGTGGTGTTTCACCCATTTCAAGTGTGGTGCATGCTCTGTTAGTACTCCTTTCTATTCTTTTATTGGCAGGATTACTCTCATACCTACCATTAGCCTCTATGGCAGCATTACTTCTCGTAGTGGCATGGAACATGGCAAACGTCTCTGAGGTCATTTCACAGATTAAACGCTCATCAAACAGTGAAATTGCTATCTTGCTCATCTGTATTACCCTCACTGTCATTTTTGATATGGTGATTGCAATTACAGTGGGTGTGCTAATTGCATGTCTATTCTTTATTCGATCAATTGCAAAAATGACAAAAGCAGTTGAAATGGAAACCCCTGAAAACATTCATCATACTAAGTTGTACCGTATTAATGGTCCACTTTTCTTTGCAGCAGCAGATAACTTATTCTCTAACCTCTACGATCGATTACTACATATCGAAGGATTAGAAAATATCGTACTTGAATGTGATGTAGTCACCATTTTAGATACGGGGGGTATCCATGCAATTAGTAAGTTCATTAAACACTTAGCACCGGGACAAACCCTCTATATGTGTAATATTCAAGAACAACCACTCAAGATGGTGATGAAGTCAAAAAAACTCAAAGAAATGCAAAGCATTGTATTTATGAGAAATGTTAATGAGGCTTTTGAACATATTACGACAACGTCACAACAAGAAAAATCTAAAAAAGAAGCCATCAACCCTCCAGTTGAAAGTGAAGAAATAAAATCATCACAAAGCGAAGTAGAAGACCCTGAAGTGACAACATCTAGTACACAAATATAAATATTAGGGATATGCTTACAACACAAAAAGGTGCTATATATTCGCACCTTTTTTTGCATAGAGAATGTCGATATTGGGTAATAGAAGACAACATAAAAACAACATGATTGTTTACAATGTATTTACCTCTTTTTAATACACAGTATCATATACGATCATCTCCCCCTCTGTTACTAACATCACCATATTACTCATACATACGCACATACGTCTGAATATCATGCGTTAAGAATGCTTCAATAAATCCAGTAAACCACTGGTTTAATGAAATATTATACGATCTACTTTCAATGAGATCTTGTGCCGTATAAATACCACCACAACGAATTAAGGCAAACTCATGTGCTGGTTTCAGGCGTTCAATCACTTCAGCAACCACCTCTGCATGACGCAGTGAAGTGGCTTTGAGAGGCAATCCACTCAACCCACCACCAAAAGCTTGTGTAAAATATTCAAACAAAGCTTGCTCTCGCTGAGAAATACGCTGCATATAGTCAGCATAATTTGTCACAGTATTCCCAACAACCACACCATCAAAACCAAGACGAATCAAGTGTTCAGTGATATTTTTTATACCTTCAGGATCCATAGCATTACTTAACTTCAAGACCACTGGTAAGTGACGGGTACGCTTCACTAAAAACTGATCTTGTATAAATCGTAAACGATCTACAAGCGCCTCCATTGACGCACCAACATTCGGACAACTTTCATTAATCTCAATCATATCAATTGTCGAATTATTATGATACATAAACAAGGACTCAATAAGCTTAACCATTGCCTCATTCACACTATGATAATCTGGCGAACGCATAACACTCACAATCACTGGACAATAAGGCGATTTATACACAAACTGATGTTGGCTCAAAACGGAATCTCCTTGATTCGGCAAGCCCAAAAAATTAACAGCAGCTTGTGACTGTTCCAATGCAATAAATGGATGATGCACCCCATATTTGGTATTACCTGTACGTGGATTATGTGTCGTCGTACCAAAGGTAAATGCCCCTGCTTTGAGATCATCAACTAAACGATACCCTTCCACACCTTTAAATACACCCGCTGCATTATATAAAGAATGACGGAATTTTAATCCTAATACCTCAATCGGTTGTGTATCCAACATCTCCAACTGCTGTTGAATATGTACACGCTCCGTGGAGGCGTAGTTTCTCTCAAGCACATCTGCTACACGCAATCGCTGTAAACGTTGCATAAACATGGTTCTTGTTTTACTTTGCATTGCTACTTGCATTTTTTTAGGTAAAAATACACCAAGGTGCTGCCATTGACGTGCCATTCGTACCATATTAAAAAACGTTGTATCTCGCATATGTCCTCTCTTAACGTGTATGTGGGTTTTCAAGGTCAGCAATATCATACAACATACCATCAGCATAGATATACTGAACATATCCTGTGAGACTTAATCCCTCATATGGCGACCAACGGCATTTAGTAAAAAGATTCTGCGCTTCAACATGTTTGTATGTTTCGATATCAGCCAATAAGAAACTCTCATGACATGGGCGTTTAAAAATCTTTGCAGGATTTTCAGAGGTCAGTTTGACAATATCACGTAAAGTCACTTTCCCCTGTTTGTATGCCGTCAGCAACAGATTAAGTGTTGTTTCTACCCCCGGTACACCACTTGGACAACATTGCACCCTGTTGGATTTTAAACTCATTTCATGAGGGGCATGATCTGAGCCAATCGTATCTACCAAACCCTCACGAATAGCTTGCCACAAATACTCACTATCAGCTTGTGTACGCAAAGCTGGATTCATTTTAGCTTTACCCCCTAATGTTTCATAGTGAGACATATCCATAAATAAGTAATGAGGGCAAGTTTCTGCATACACTGGCAACCCCTCATCTTTGGCAGCCTTTACAATTGCCAATTCCTCTGGGGTGCTGGTATGAAGAATATATGATGGTACTTTATAGATACGCACCAATTCAACCACTTGTTTTACTGCACGCACGGCAGCCTCACGGGAACGAATAAAGGAATGTGCAAGATAACGTTCATCATGTTCATACTGCTCAGCATTTGTCTTTATAGTACACTCATCTTCGGCGTGCAATGCAATCAGTAATCCATGTGCTTTACACAAGGCATATATCGCATGCAATGAACTCAGATCATCCATCAATAACTCGCCAGTTGATGAGCCCATAAAGACTTTCACCCCTACGACATGGTCTTTTACTTTTACAATTTCATCAAAGTTGTTTTTATCTGCACCAAAAAAGAGCTGATATTTCATCGGCACTTGTGCTTGTTGAATCTGCTCATCAATACATGAGATTTTATCCATTAAACGATCATACGTCACCGTAGGAGGCACCACATTAGGCATATCAAAAACCTCTAAAATACCCCCTTTAAAGGCTGCACGAGAACCAAATATAAAATCCTCTTTTGCCTCTAACCCCGGCACACGAAAATGCACATGAGGGTCAATCATGGTAGGCAATTTCACCAAATGCGACCCATCAATTGTGGAATCTCTCTCCGATGGAATCTCAACGGTACGACGTGTTTCGTCTGAATGCAATACATTGGTCAATCTTATCATAGTGCAAACTCCTTGAACTCATCTAAACCAAAGCGTAAATCACAGTAATGACATACCACATGCACTTGCTCATCATATAAATAAGGCATAAAGAGTGAGCGATACCCACGAGAAACACAGCGTTTATTAGGACACAACAAGCCACATGCTACGGCTTCATGAGGGATCAATATTTCTTTGTGCACTACCTCCCCATCACGAATAATATTATAGGTAGCTCCTTTGGCGAATAAGGCAATACTATTTTTTTGCTCATCACTCAATTCATAACGATCTATTTTAATCATACCTTTAATACCACATTTATCACTTTTGAGATTTGCACCCACCATCATTGGATGATCATTCTTCTCCCAAGCAAGAATATGTAATATTTTCATGAGATTATCATTTGGAATATGATCTAAAACCACACCATTTTGTAACATTTTTAATTTATTTTGATCGATCTGCATACCTTACTCCTCATCATGTGAACCAAGAACAATATCTAACAATGCCATACGGGCAAACAAACCATTGCGTGCCTGTTCGAAATAATAGGCATATGGCGTATTATCAATTTCTGGTGGAATTTCTTCATTTCTTGGTAGTGGATGAAGAATCCTTAAATTCTCTTTTGCCCCAAAAAGTTGTGGTATGGTGATACTGAGATTTCTGGTTTCACGGCTTACATTTTCAAAACGCTCTTTTTGTAAACGAGTGAGATATAAAATATCTATCTGATCAATCACCTCGGTAACGCTTTCATGACATGAATAGGTAATATGATGTTCATCAAGAAACTCACGACGTTGTTGCGATAACTGAAATTCAGGACTTGAAATACAGAATATACGCATATTAAACAGCACAGCAATCTCTAAAAGTGAACGAATCGTACGACTGTATTTTAAATCACCCATCAGTGCCAAATTGACCCCTTCGAGGGTACCTTGGGTTTCATAAATCGTAAACAAATCAAGCAGTGTTTGTGTGGGATGCAAATTCGCTCCATCACCAGCATTGATCACAGGGATAGACAGCAATTCATCAGCAAGCTTGGAGGCGCCATCATTTGGGTGACGCATTACGATCGCATCACAATAGGCTGCAATAATCTTTAAGGTATCTACAAAACTCTCATTTTTTGAAGCCAATGACGTTGAACCCGGCTCACTGAACCCAATTACACGTCCCCCTAAACGCTGAATCGCTGACTCAAAAGACAGTCTAGTACGTGTTGACGCTTCAAAAAATAGACTCGCAACAATTTTTCCCTCCAAACTCTGTGGTGTATAACCGTCTTTAAAGCGTTGTGCATGTTGCAAGAGAACCATCAGTTCATCTTTATCAAGTCCCTCAAGGGTAATTAACCCACTACGTAATTTCTTTTTAAGCTTCTGCAGTTGTTTCATCATATTCTCCTTTATGTTCTTTCTTCATACTGTTTCATAACATTCATAGCTTGGGTATATTGTTCATGACTAATTTTTTGATATTTCAATAAAATGGACAAAATTTCTGACAAAGTGATCATGCTATGCAAACGACAACCATGTTTCTGGAGATTTGCTTGTGCTGAACCTTGACGATCAACAATACATACCAAGTCAGTCACTTGCAAACCATGTTCTGTGAGGACACGCATCGTTTCAAGGGTACTTTTCCCTGTTGTCACAACATCTTCAATTAATAAACAGGTATCACCCTGCTGATAATTGCCTTCAAGCTGCTTTTTAGTACCATAGGCTTTTGCTTCTTTGCGGCTCAACAGCATTGGATAATGATCTTTATACGCCACAGCACTCGCAAAGGTCAATGCAGAGTACGGAATCCCTAAAATCGCATTAAATACCAAAGCATTACTACGAATATACTCTGAAAACAACTCACAAATCTTCACGTACATCTCTGAATATGATATGGTAGTTCGTAAATCAACATACACATATGATTCTTGTCCTGACTTTAGGGTAAAGCGTCCAAACTTAATAATCTCTTTTTCATACATATCTAATACGAGTTGATCAAACATATATTCTTCTCCTTTATTCTGTAATTTTTAAAATATCTTCTAATGTTTTTGTAGGGTTTGCACTTTGAGTGATAGAACGACCAATCACCATATAATCCGTTTTATGTGCTACTGCTTCTTGTACCGTCACCACACGTTTTTGATCATTAGCAGAACTATCATGTCGAATACCTGGGGTGACGGTCAAAAAATCTTCTCCACAGATCTGTTTAATAATAGGTACCTCATGCACCGAAGACACAACCCCATGCAGACGTGCCTGTTGTGCTAATGCACTCAATATCACCACTTCTTGTTGCACGGAATGCTCAATACCAACCTGCTGAATCAAGGCATTATTCAAACTCGTCAATACCGTTACTGCAATCAGCTTAGTTCTCGTATTATGTACTGCCTCATACGCCTGAGCCATCATTTCAAATCCACCAAGTGCATGAACATTCACCATAAACACGTCCATTTTGACAAGGTTTAATACGGCTTGATATACCGTATTGGGAATATCATGAAACTTTAAATCCACAAACACATCAAAGCCTTTATACTGTAATTCCTCTACTATTTTTGGTCCATAACAGGTGAACAGCTCTTTGCCTACTTTTACCTTACACAATGCTGGATCAATTTGACTTGTCAATCGCTCCAAGAACACTTTATCTGTGGTATCTAATGCCACAATCACTTGACTCATTTTTTCTCCTTCTTCTTACACAAGAATATTTTCATTCATACTTTATAGTAGAGGGAATATAGCCCCTACAAATTTCCCCAAAAAAAACGGTATGTATTGAAGCATACCGTTTTGTTCTACTATTTCTGTAATTTCATATGCCACTTTTGCAAGTCACGTACACCATCTAAATCATCAACATTTAATGCTGTAGCAATGGCTTTACCATCTGCAATTGTCGTTGAATACAAGACCTGCCCCATAATCGCTTCACGGCGAATAGAGTAACTATCATGGATTGTTTTCTTACCACTTGTCGTATTCAATACATAGGCAATCTCACCATTTTTAATGGCATCAACAATATTTGGACGACCTTCTGCAAGTTTCTTGATACGCTCACAACGCACATTCGCATCACGGAGTGCCTGATAAGTACCACGTGTCGCTACAATCTTGCACCCAAACGCATCATACACACGAGCGATTTCAATCGCTTTTTCCTTATCACAATCCTGCACACTGATAAACACCGTATCTCCAGATTTTGGCAATACATCTCCTGTCCCTAAAACAGCGCGTGCAAAGGATTTTGCAAAGGTTGTACCAACACCCATCACCTCGCCCGTAGATTTCATTTCTGGACCTAAAAGTGGATCAACCCCCGCGAATTTTTGGAATGGAAATACTGGTTTTTTCACTGAGTAATATGGTGGTGTTGGGAATTGATGAATCCCCATATCAGCCAGTTTCTCACCTGCCATCACTCGCGCTCCAATTTTTGCTAAAGGATATCCAACTGCTTTTGATACAAACGGTATGGTACGAGAAGCACGTGGGTTGACTTCAAGCACATATATTTCCCCGTCTTTAACAGCAAATTGCGTATTCACCAAACCGACTACACCGATTTCTTGAGACATAGCAATCACTTGACGTGACAATTCTGCTTGAATATCAGCTGACAAACTAAATGGTGGCAATGAGCATGAACTATCACCCGAATGCACGCCTGCTTCCTCAATATGCTCCATGATCCCTGCAATAACCACCTGCTCACCATCTGATATCGCATCAACATCAACCTCAACTGCATCATTTAAGAAACGATCCAATAAAATGGGTAAGCTGATTTCTGTTTTGAGTGCATTATCCATATAACGCATTAACTGCACTTCATCGTACACAATTTCCATAGCACGACCACCCAACACATAGGAAGGACGTACCACTAATGGGTAGCCAATCTCTGTAGCACCTTGTATCGCTTCTGCAAGTGTATTTGCTGTACGGTTTGGGGGCTGTTTTAAGTTCAACTTTTCCAATAATGTTTGGAATTGCTTACGATCTTCTGCCAAATCAATTGCAAATGGTGAGGTACCGACAATCGGAACCCCTTCAGCTTCCAAAGCATTGGCAAGTTTCAATGGTGTCTGACCACCATATTGCACAATCACACCTTGAGGACGCTCAACACGTACAATCTCAAGCACATCTTCTAATGTTAACGGTTCGAAATATAAACGATCAGAGGTATCATAATCGGTCGAAACAGTCTCTGGGTTACAATTGACCATAATCGTTTCATAGCCTTTTTCACGTAATGCGAGCGAGGCATGTACACAGCAATAATCAAACTCAATCCCCTGTCCAATACGGTTTGGACCACCTCCAAGAATCATCATTTTTGGCTTATTACTCGGTTGTGCCTCACATTCAACCTCATAGGTTGAGTAGAGATAGGCTGTATCACTGGCAAACTCAGCTGCACAACTATCAACACGTTTATACACAGGATATACATTATGTTTTGTACGTAATGCACGAATATCACTTTCTGAAACATGGCACAATGTTGCTAAACGTTTATCTGAAAAGCCACGTCGTTTACACTGCCACAACACATCACGATCCTCTAATATACCTATCCCTGCTTGTGTAATTTCTCCTTCAATATGGACTAACTGTTCAAGTTGCATTAAAAACCATGGATCAATACGCGTTATCTCATGCAATTCTTCCACGGTATAACCTTGACGCATAGCATCAGTGAGATACAGAATACGTGCTGGACTTGGATTGCCGAGTTCATTACGCAATGCCTCACCAGTTAATACCTCCATTGGTTCATCAAATCCCGATAATCCAGTTTCTAAGCTACGCAATGCCTTGTGCATACTTTCTTGGAACGTACGACCAATAGACATGACCTCGCCAACCGATTTCATTTGAGTGGTCAAACGATGTTGAGTTTGTGGGAATTTTTCAAAATTAAAACGAGGTACTTTTGTCACCACATAATCAATGCTTGGTTCAAATGATGCAGGTGTTTTCCCACCTGTAATTTCATTCTTTAATTCATTGAGCGTGAAACCTACGGCTAGTTTTGCAGCTACTTTTGCAATAGGAAAACCAGTTGCTTTACTTGCCAATGCCGATGAACGTGACACACGTGGATTCATTTCAATCACAATTAAACGTCCATTACGAGGATTCACAGCAAACTGCACATTAGAACCCCCTGTTTCTACACCAATTTTACGCAAAATCGCAATAGATGCATTACGCATCACTTGGTACTCTTTGTCAGTCAATGTCTGTGCTGGTGCTACCGTAATACTATCTCCTGTATGAACCCCCATTGGATCAAAGTTCTCAATGGAACAAATAATAATCGCATTATCTGCACAATCACGTACCACTTCCATCTCATACTCTTTCCACCCCAATAAGCTTTCTTCAAGGAGGACCTCATGTGTAGGGGATAACTCCAAACCATGCTCAACAATACGCATAAATTCTTCACTATTATATGCAATACCACCACCTGCTCCACCAAGGGTAAATGATGGACGAATCACCACAGGGAAACCTAAGGTTTTTTGCACTTCAAGCGCCTCTCCCAAGCTATGCACTACAAAAGAGCGTGCTGATTCAAGACCAATTTCATCCATTGCTTGCTTAAATAAATCACGGTCTTCTGCTGTATTAATTGCTTCAATTGATGCACCAAGAAGTTTCACACCATACTCATCTAATACGCCCTGTTTATGTAAATCAAGTGCACAATTTAATGCCGTCTGACCACCCATGGTTGGAAGAATCGCATCTGGACGTTCTCTTTCGATAATTCGTGCAACGGTTTGCCAGCGAATTGGCTCGATATAGGTCGCATCAGCTGTATCAGGGTCTGTCATAATCGTCGCAGGATTTGAATTCACAAGCACTACACGATAGCCCTCTTCACGTAATGCTTTACATGCCTGAGCACCTGAATAATCAAACTCACAAGCCTGCCCAATAACAATTGGACCTGCCCCAATAATTAAAATACTCTGAATATCTGTTCTTTTTGGCATTTTTTATCCTTTTGTAAGAGGTTTCGTTTAAATAGCTTTGTATGCTTGCATAAGATCAATAAAGTGATCAAACAACTCATCAATTTCTTGAGGACCGGGACTCGCTTCAGGATGTCCCTGAAAGGCGAACGCTGGTGCATCAAGACGTTTAATACCTTGTAAACTTCCATCAAAAAGAGAACGATGTGTCACGGCAAGCGTCTCAGGTAATGTCCCTTCATCAACCGCAAAACCATGGTTTTGTGACGTGATATATACCTTTTTAGTAACAACATCTTCTACTGGATGATTACCCCCATGATGACCAAACTTCATTTTGAGGGTTTGCGCACCAGAAGCAAGTCCCATAATTTGAAATCCTAAACAAATACCAAACAAGGGGATTTTTTTCTCCATCAATACCTGTGCGGCTTCAATCGCATAGTCACATGGCTGTGGGTCACCCGGACCATTTGATAAAAAGACCCCATCTGGGGACATTGCCAATACATCTGAAATATCCGTCTGTGCTGGTACTAAAACCACCTTACAGCCACGCTCTGCTAATTTACGTAATATATTATTTTTGATACCAAAATCATAAGCAACCACGGTAAAGAGAGGCGCTTGTATTTGTGTGTATGTATCTGTTGCTAAACACCATTGCGCACTACCATTCCACACCATTGGTGTTGTTCTTGTCACTTTCTGTGCAAGATCCATATTGGCTAAACCACTAAAACCTTTCGCTAAAGCTACTGCTTTCTCAGGATCAATGTCTCCAGCCATGATACATGCATTCTGTGAACCCTCATCTCGTAAAAAACGCGTCAATTGACGCGTATCTATATCTGAAATTCCAATGACTTTATGCTCTTTTAAAAAGTCTGATAATGTCTGCTCCCCTCTCCAAGAACTCATGCAAAGAGAAGCATCACGAACAACCAAGCCAGACGCATAAATACGTGTAGATTCCCAGTCACGTGAGTTGACACCCACATTACCAATATGAGGATAAGTTAATGTTATGATTTGTTGTGCGTAAGAAGGGTCTGAAAGGATTTCTTGATACCCTGTCATTGATGTATTAAATACCACCTCACCAACATGGGTCCCTGTTGCACCAATAGATCTACCATAAAAAAGCCTGCCATCCGACAAAGCGAGAAGTGCAGGCACATAATCTGATTTTAAGAATTTTTTCATCATTTTTTACCTAAAAGTATCGTTAATAATTTTAGCTAAAAAAGTATTCTACACAAAAACATATAAAATTTACAAATATTTTTTTAAAATTTTATATATTTTTACATTTTATTGTTGATAATAAGCATTCATTTCATACTTCCTTATACCCTTCTCAATCTTTATTTATCAATACATTCACCTCTGTTTATCATCGTATATCCAGCATAGTAAAAGAAAAACAACATAAAGCATCTTTCTTGTAATACCCTATTCAGGACATGGGATAATAAAAAAGTGCGATATATTGGTATGAACCTCAATATATCGCACTTTTTGTAAGTCAAAAACGATTATTTATTACCGTTATCTACACGAGCTTTTAATTTTTGACTTGCATGGAACGTGACCACACGACGTGCAGAGATAGGAATCATCTCGCCTGTTTTTGGATTACGTCCCGGACGTGATGATTTATCACGTACTTGGAAGTTACCAAAGCCTGATAATTTAACTTGCTCACCTTTTGATAGTGTTTCACGAATTTCCTCGTAAAAACAATCAACCATTTCCTTCGCTTCACGCTTGTTTAACCCAACGTCATTAAACAACATTTCAGCTAATTCTGCTTTTGTTAATGTTTTTTCACTCATTGATATTCCCTTCTTATCGTTGACGTACACCTAATGTATCCACCAAATAAGCCAACAAATTGTTCATAAAATCATTAATTTGTGCTGCTTCTAAGGTTTGATCCAAAGGCTGAAATACAAAATGGAATGCTAAACTACGCTCTTGTGTATTTTCAGGATCTTTCCAAACATCAAATAACAAAACATCTCGAATTGCTATAGATGATTTATCACGTCGCACAAAACCTAATATTGTATCCTTAATCTCTTGAATACTCAAGTCATTTTTTGCCCAAATAGCCAAATCACGCACAACTGGTGGCAATTTAGAAATTTGTTGTAATTTTGGCAACAAACAATCTTGCAAAACATCTAAATATAGTTCAAAAACAATCGGTGCAGAATCTAGTTTTAATGTCTGAACTTGTTTTGGATGTAATTCACCCATCACACCAATCTTACGACCTTTTAACATAATTGTTGCTGTACGCCCTGGGTGGAAATCATCACTCGCCACAAACGTCAACTGGTCTGCCACATCAGGCAATAAGTTCATAATATCTTGTTTCACATCAAAGAAATCAACAGCACGAGACGGCAATCCCCATTGTTCTGCTTGTGCTAAACCCCACGCAACACCCGATAAACGCAATGGCTGATCAATGCCTTTAACCGTTAAATCCCCTGCTGGTGTTTCTGAGTTTTTACAAAATACACGACCCAACTCAAATACACGCACACGATTTTGTTTACGATTTGCATTAAATACCACAGCATTGAGCAATCCCGGAATTAATGAAGTACGCATTACCGAAAGTGCACTCGCAATCGGATTCATCAATTTAATTGGATCATTATCAGCTTCCCAAGAAGGGTCCACAAAACTATAATTAACCAACTCTTGATAATCCAAAGACGCCAAACGATGACGCAGTTTCATTGGGTGACGTTTTGTTTCATGAGTACGTAATGGAGCAACCGTTGACACAGGTGGTCTTTCGGGAATACGGTCAAATCCATAAATACGTGCCACTTCCTCAATTAAATCTTCTTCAATCTCTAAATCAAAACGATATGAAGGCACCTTCACAGTAAACACCTCATTCGTAAAGGAGGCAGAAAGACCCAATTGGGAAAAAATACTCGCCACTTCTAACTGTGAGACCTCAACACCTAAAATCTTTTGGCAACGTGATAAACGCATGGTCACATCAGGACGCACTGGTAAATCGAACGTTTGCATTTCTAATGGACCTGCTTGACCACCACAAAGATCTAAAATCATCTTTGTCATATACTCAAGATGTTCAGGAATCATTTCAAAATCAACGCCACGCTCAAAGCGATGTGCCGCATCAGAACCGAACTTCAACCAACGAGTACGACCTGCAATGGCGTCAGGGAACCAAAATGCACCTTCCAAAAAGATATCCTTAGTATCAACCGTAATACCACTGTCTAAACCACCCATCACACCTGCAATACTTTGTGGAAGACCATTGGACGCAACAACACCAAAACGCTCATCAAGCGCTACTTCCATCTCATTAAGACAAGTTAGTTTCTCACCTTTGTTTGCCCAACGCACCTCTAAACCTGAAGACACTTTATCCAAGTCAAAACAATGGGTTGGACGACCAAGCTCTAACATCACATAGTTAGAAATATCAACAAGAATAGAAATTGATTTTTGACCTGCACGATTCAGACGTTTCACCATCCACTCAGGTGTTGGGACTGACGCGTCAACGCCACGAATCACACGACCTGCAAAACGACCACATAGATCCTTTGCCACTACCTCTACTGGTAATGTATCCTCAATGGTTACAGGCGCTGGTGTAAAATCAAATGTTTTCAGTGGTGCACCTGTCAATGCTGCGACTTCACGTGCCACACCATATACGGATAAACAATCTGCTTTATTAGGCGTCAATTTTACTTCAAAAATCGCTTCATCAAGATCAAGATACTCACGAATATCTGTTCCAACAGGTGCGTCCTCTGGAAGCACCAAAAGTCCATCAGCCTCTTCTACAAGACCTAATTCTTTTGCAGAACATAACATACCATAAGACTTCACACCACGCAGTTTACCTTCTTTAATTTTGAAACCACCCGGCAATACAGCTCCCATCGTTGCTAAAGGAATCTTAATACCTTCTGCTGCATTAGGTGCGCCACAAACAATTTGCAAAGGCTCTTCACCACCTGCATTTACACGACACACACGTAAACGATCAGCATCAGGGTGTTTCTCAGCAGAAAGAATCTGAGCCACCACAACCCCTGTAAATGGAGGTGCAACCGTTGTTAAATCCTCTACCTCTAAACCAGCCATCGTAAGACGATCTGCTAGAGCCTGCGTATCCAAGTCTGGATTAACAATATCTCTTAACCAATTTTCAGAAAATAACATACCAGACTCCTATCGATTAAATTGTTTTAAGAAACGTAAATCACCTTCGTAGAAGAGACGCAAATCATCTACGCCATAACGAAGCATGGTTAAACGTTCAATACCAGAACCAAACGCAAAACCCACATAACGTTCAGGGTCCAAACCAAAGTTTCTTACAACATTTGGGTGCACCTGTCCAGAACCTGAAATTTCCAACCAACGACCCTTATTAGGACCAGAGGTAAACATCATATCAATCTCTGCACTTGGCTCAGTAAACGGGAAAAATGAGGGTCTAAAACGCACACACAAATCATCTGTTTCAAAAAATGCTTTAAGGAATGCTGTGTAGGTACCTTTGAGATCAGCAAATGAAATACCCTCTTCAATCCATAAACCCTCTACTTGATGGAACATTGGCGAATGCGTTGCATCACTATCAACACGATAGGTACGACCTGGTGCAATCACACGAATCGGTGGTTTATTCATACGTGCATAACGCACCTGCATTGGGCTTGTATGCGTACGTAATAAGTAAGGACGACCTGCATCATCTTGCATATCTACATAAAAAGTATCTTGCATAGAGCGTGCTGGGTGGTTTTCTGGATTATTTAATGAAGTAAAGTTTGTCCAATCATCTTCAATCTCTGGACCGTCAGCCACCTCAAATCCCATAGAAGCAAAAATCTGTTCAATACGTTCCCAAGTTTGAATGACTGGATGTAAACCACCCTGTGACATACCTCGACCCGGCATCGTCACATCAATACGTTCTGCATTGAGTTTTTGTGCCAATGCCTCATCTAAAAAGAACTGACGACGCGCATTCAATAAAGCCTCGATTTCTTGTTTTGCTTTATGTAACTTAGGCCCTACTTCTCGTTTCTCTTCAGGAGATAAACGTCCCATTTGTTTCATACGTTGGGTCAATGCACCATTTTTGCCTAGAAACTTGGCTTTTTCATTTTCCAATTCAACTTGGTTAGGTGCAGACTCAAATTGAACTTTGGCTTGTTCAATTAAAGTATTTAAATCAACCGTCATGTTATTTCCCATAAAATTAAAATAAAAAACGGGGCTACAATAGCCCCGTCCATACATATTCAAAATGTATTTTCTGTTCTAGATTAAGCGTCTAGGGCTGCTTTTGCTTGTTTAACAATCTCAGCAAAACCTGCTTTATCATGAACAGCCAAATCAGCAAGTACTTTGCGATCTAAATCAATAGACGCTTTTTTAAGACCTGCAATGAATGCACTGTATGTCATGTCATGTTGACGTACTGCTGCGTTAATACGGCTAATCCATAATGAACGGAATGTACGTTTTTTGTTACGGCGATCACGGTATGCGTATTGACCAGCCTTCATAACGGCTTGTTTAGCAACACGGAATACATTACCGCGACGACCACGATAACCCTTAGCTTGTGAAATGACTTTTTTGTGCTTAGCACGTGCGGTTACACCGCGTTTTACGCGTGGCATATATTATTCTCCTTAAGCAAATGGCATCATTGAATGAACTGAAGCAACATCTGATTTATGTACAGCTGTCGCACCACGTAAATGACGTTTGTTCTTAGTCGTTTTCTTGGTTAAGATATGACGTTTGAACGCTTGACCGCGCTTAATAGAACCACTCGCACGCACTTTAAAGCGCTTTGAAGCACTTTTTTTGGTTTTCATCTTTGGCATAATATTTTCCAAATAATCATTATATTAGGTGACATGAAACCTTTATGTACTTTACAAACCTAATACAATACAAAATTGCTTGTGTTTTTGACCCAAAAGAATCACATCTATCAGGTAACAAGCAAGTTAGTAATTTTAACTAAAAAACAAATATTTGTCTAGTATTTTCAATGATTATTAGAATCAATAAAATAAAATCTTATAAAAATAGCAAAAAGACGACACATCATACCTGAAAAAACGTATTAATCCTACACAAGTGACGTAAAAAAAGCCTCATACGAGGCTTTTTGTCAGTGTGTAGTAACTTTATTATGAACGATCTTTTGGATCTAAAGCATCACGCAAACCGTCACCAATAAAGTTAAAGCAGAATAATGTCATCACAAGGAAAACCGTTGGGAAGAATAACTGCCACCATGCGACTTGCATGTTTTGTGCACCCTCTTGAAGCAAAGCACCCCAAGATGTCATAGGCTCTTGAACACCCAAGCCCAAGAAACTCAAGAATGATTCAAATAAAATCATACTTGGTACAAGCAATGATGCATATACAACAACCACACCAATCACGTTAGGTACAATATGACGAACCACAATATCCCAGTTAGAGACACCTGTTATACGCGCTGCCTCAATAAACTCTTTGTGTTTAAGACTCATAGTTTGACCACGTACAATACGTGCAACATCTAACCAAGAGACCATACCAATCGCCACGAAAATAAAGACGATATTACGTCCAAATAACGTCACCATTAAGATCACGAAGAACATAAACGGAAAAGCGTTTAAAATTTCTAAGCAACGCATCATGACTGTATCAACCATACCACCAATGAAGCCAGAAATTGCACCATAAAGCGTACCAATAATAACAGCAACTAATGCACCTGCAATACCTACCATCAATGACATGCGACCACCCATTGCAACACGAGCAAACAGGTCACGTCCTAAGTTATCCGTACCAAAATAATGTGACAATTCCCAATCTGGTGAAATTTGAATTGATTCCCAGACCGTTTCATCAAAGGCATAAGGCGCAAACGATGGCACAAATAGCACAAACATCAAAATAAACGTCAAAACAATACAACTTGTTAAAGCTGCCTTGTTACGACGAAAACGTAACCATGCGTCCTGCCATAAACTACGACCCTTAACCTCTAAAGAGGCTTCCAATGCTTCACTTAACTCTGCAGATTTTTTCTTATTCAACATATTAGCCTCTCTTAGTATCTAATCTTAGGATCAATCATGGCATATAAAATATCCACAATCGCATTAAATACAATGGTCAAGCACCCTACTAAAATGGTCAAACTCAACACCAAACCATAATCACGATTTAAAGCACCATTGACGAACAACTGACCAATACCCGGTAAACCAAATACCGTTTCAATCACAATAGAGCCTGTAATAATACCCACAAATGCAGGGCCCAAATAAGATAACACAGGAAGCAAAGCTGGACGTAAGGCATGCTTAAAGACCACTTTGTACCAAGGAATACCTTTTGCACGTGCTGTACGAATAAAATGACTATTCATCACCTCAATCATAGAACCTCGCATAATACGAGAAATTGAGGCTAGATAACCTAAACTAAGGGCAATCACAGGAAGAATCATATTCATCCAATATCCCCCATTCCAGCCCCCTGCGGGTAGCAAATCCCAATAAATCGCAAAGATTAATATCAGTATGGGGGCAGACACAAAGCTTGGAATGACGACCCCCGTCATGGCCAACGTCATCACCATATAGTCTATAAAGCTATTCTGATTCAGTGCGGCTGTTACGCCAAATGTCACACCAAATGTCAATGCCACTAAGAAAGCCACAAGACCTAGCTTAATTGAAACAGGGAATGAATCTGACAAAAGATCATTCACACTAAAATCCTTATATTTAAAGGATGGCCCCAAATCACCGTGTGCCAAATTACTTAAATAATAACCATATTGAACAATAATTGGCTCATCTAAATGATATTTAGCTTCTAAGTTTGCAATGACTTCTGGCGGATAATTCTTTTCGTTACTAAATGGATTACCCGGAGTTAATCGCATCATAAAGAAAGAAATTGTAATCAAAACAAATAAAGTCGGGATTGCCTCCAGAATTCGTTTGAAAATCAATTTAAGCATATATGCTCCTATGTCAAAATATAAAACAGAAATAGAAGTTTTTTACAAACTTCTATTTCTTGTAAAGGATACTATTATACAGTATATCTTATTTTATTTTCAACGTACGCACATAGAAATTATTCATAGCGTCTGTGAAAGGCCAACCTTCGATTTTTTTCTTGACCAAAGATGTATCAGAATAGTAGTAAACTGGAATCATCGGTGTGTCTTTTGATAATTGCAATTCTGCTTGTTGATACAACTCTGCACGCTTATCTACATCAACCCCCGGCTTCAATGTTTCTTCTAACAATGCATCATACTCAGCAGATACATATTTAGAAGTATTGTTTGCACTGTTTGATTTAAACAAGTTCAAGAATGTTGATGGCTCATTATAGTCAGCACACCAACCACCACGAGAGATATCAAATTTACCCTGACGTTGTGTCTCTAGATAAGTTTTCCACTCTTGGTTATTCAAGTTCACATTCACAGCATCACGACCAAAAGCTTTTTGAACCATAGAGGTCAATGCAACTGCTAATTTCTTATGAGATTCACTTGTGTTATACAATAAAGTGATGTTAAGTGGGTGCTCTGCACTGTAACCTGCCTCAGCAAATAGCTTTTTCGCTACTTCAAGACGTTTTGCCTTGTCCCAATCTTGGAAATCTACTTTTACTTGCTTCACGCCATGAGTATAGCTTGGTGTAAATGTATAAGCTGGAATTTGGTTTTGACCCAAGATTTTGTCTGTAATCAATTCACGATCAGCCACCAATGTGAACGCTTTTCTCAATTTAGGATCTGCGAAAGGGCCTTTTTGTGTATTCAAGTAATACATATAAGTACATAACTGAGGATTTACATGTACTTCATCAGGGTATTTAGCTTTTAAACTCTTGAATAGCTCACTTGGAATTGATTGATGATAGTCAATCTCACCTGCTTCAAAACGACGAACAGCTGCATTAGGCTCAACAATCGGCAAGAAAGTCACTGTATTAATGGATGTTTTATCATCTCGCCAGTAAGTTTTACTACGACTCATATCAATTTTGTCATTGACACGCCAGTTATCTAACTTATAAGCACCATTACCTACAAAATGATCTGGTGTAGTCCATTTATCACCAAACTCTTCTACAACTTTTTTGTTAACAGGGAATGTCGATGTATGAATCAACATATCAGGGAAATATGGCACAGCTGTTGATAGTGTCACTTCAAAAGTGTGGTCATCTACAGCACGCACACCCAATGTATCTGGTGCCATTTTACCTTCAACAATCGCATTTGCATTAACAATCTTCGCATCACCTAAGTAAGTTGAGTATGGTGACGCTGTTTTAGGATCAACAACACGACGGAAACTATACACAAAGTCACTTGCCGTTACAGGGTCTCCGTTAGACCATTTAGCATCTTTTCTTAATTTGAAAGTCCATACTTTGTTATCTGGGCTAGACCAAGACTCAGCCACACCTGGTGCTGGAGCACCTTGATCACCAGAAACAACCAAACCTTCTAGCAACTGACGTAACAAGTGAGATTCCACTGTACCTGATACTTTGTGTGGATCTAAAGATTCTGGTTCACTACCATTATTAAGAACTAAATCTGCTGCGAACACAGGAGATACAAAAAGAAGACCAAGGCTCAGGCCTAATACTGTTTTCTTAAAAGATTTCATTACTTCTCCCTATTAAATTAAAATAATAAAGATTCATTATGACAAAATAAATTTTAAATCTCAATCATAGTAAACCCTAAGCAATATTTAATTTTGCATTTATTTTGTATTGCTTTTCCATAAAACAAGCCATTAAAATAACAAAATCCTTGATATACAATAAGATACAAATATAAATAACCCATTTAATAGAAGCACACTATCTTCACAAAAAATATCAAACGCATACTTTATATCAACAAAATTCTAAAAAAATGATATGATAACGATTCTTTATTATGATTTTTAAATGGATTCATATGTCTCAACATATACTTAAACATATTTCACGGGCAGCATTAGTGGGACTATGCCTTGTGTCTCTATCAGGTTGTGATGCATTCAAAGGAATACTAGGTTCCTCTAACAAACCTTATACATCAACTAACCTAAATCCAGATGCGATGTATCGCAAAGCAAAAAGCAGTTTTAATGGCGAACAATGGAAAACAGCTGCAAAACAATTCGAAGAGATTGAACAACGTTACCCATATACAATTTATGCGCAACAAGCTTTAATCCATATTGCCTATGCCAATTGGAAACAAGAACAAAATGATGTGGCGATTCAACAGCTCAATCAGTTTATTGAGATCTACCCTAGTAGCCCTTACTTAGACTATGTGCTATACCTCAAAGGTTCAATCCACATTAATCCTGAATCGTCTTTCTTGAGTAAAATGATCGGAAAAAACCAACGAGAGCGAGATCCAAAAGGGCTAAAAATGGCATATCAATCATTTGACACGCTGATTAAATACTTCCCAAAAAGTCGCTATGCACGTGATGCCAGTTTACGCATGCGTTGGATTATCTCAACCATTGCCGAACATGAAATTCAAGTGGCACGATACTATCTAAAACGTGGTGCTTATGTCGGTGCAATTAATCGTGCACAATACGTACTCACCCAGTTTAGTGGTGTACCTTCTGATGAAAAAGCATTATATATTATGTGGCAATCCTATGAAGGACTAGGTCTTAGCGAAAAAGCAAATAACGCAAAACGTGTTTTAGACTTAAACTACCCTAATTCAAAACTGTATAAAACAGGTGTTGATGATGATTTAACATGGTATGACTATCTATCTCCAGACCACTGGACCAAGAAAAAACATCCAGTGATCGAACCACCTTCTCTGAGTATGAGTGATTCTCAATAAAAGGAAACAACTAGGGCTTTCGTTATGAAAGCCCTTTTTATTTCTAATCTTTTACAAACTATAATACATATCAAATTCATGAGGACTGATAGACATCGCCAATCGTCTTGCTTCAGCACGCTTTAATTCCACAAAAGATTCAATAAAATCACGTGTAAACACATCACCTTTAAGCAAGAACTCAAAATCAGCTTCCAAAGCATCTAACGCCTGATCTAAAGACGCTGCAACCGTTGGGATAAGTCGATCTTCTTCTGGTGGTAAATCATATAAATTCTTAGTCGCAGGATCACCCGGGTGAATTTTATTTTGAACACCATCTAAACCTGCCATAAGTAATGCAGCAAAACAGATATAAGGATTCGCTAATGGGTCAGGAAAACGGGCTTCAATACGTCGAGCATTAACAGAGTAACCTGCAGGAATACGAATTGCAGCAGAACGATTAGACGCTGAATATGCCAACTTAACGGGTGCTTCAAAATGTGGCACCAAACGTTTATAAGAATTTGTACTTGGATTACAAATTGCATTTAATGCCTTGGCATGTTTAATAATACCACCAATGTAATATAACGCCATATCACTCAAACCTGCATAACCATGACCAGCAAATAAATTCTGACCATTTTTCCAAATTGACTGATGAACATGCATACCTGAACCATTGTCACCAAAAATAGGTTTTGGCATAAATGTGGCTGTTTTTTCATATTGATGTGCTACATTATGAACCGTATATTTAAAAATTTGGTTCCAATCTGCACGCTCTACTAAGGTTGAAAAACGAGTACCAATTTCCAATTGATTTGGGGCGACTTCATGGTGATGAATCTCAACAGGCACTCCCTGCTCTTCTAATAAATCACACATTTCCATACGCATATCGGCATATTGATCTAATGGAGCAACAGGTGCATACCCACCTTTTTTGCCCGGACGATGACCATGATTCATACCAAACATTGTATCAGCACCCTTCGCCCAATCACCTTCATCTGCTTGTACATCAAAATGCATTGCTTGATCCCCTACCGACCAACGCACACCATCAAATACAAAAAACTCTGGTTCTGGACCAAAATAAGCCACATCACCAATCCCTGAAGATACTAAGAAGGCTTCTGCGCGACGTGCAATAGAACGTGGGTCACGGTCATAGCCTTTAAAAGTAGATGGGTCATAAATATCACACGTTAAAATCATGGTTGGATATTGTGCAAATGGATCCATACGCATTGACTTTGGATCAGGCACAAGCGACATATCTGATGCTTCAATACCTTTCCATGCTGGCAATGATGAGCCATCAAAAGGCTGTCCCATTTCAAACAAATCCTCATCTACACGATGAGCTGGCAGTGACATCTGATGTTCCTGTCCTCGTATATCTGTAAAACGCAAAGACACAAAACGTACATCTTCCTCTTCAATATATGCTAAAATAGCATCAACTGTCATATTACCTGATTTCATAAAATCCTCTTATTATCAAAATATTAATGGTGTAATTGGCATTTTTATCACATGATTTGAAAGATAAAACGTATGATTTCATAAAACAACATCACTCATGTCAGCGATAAAAAACATAACACCACTTTTATCAAAATTTTGAATCATCTTACCTATTTGAAATGCACCTGTAAAGGTTATCAACAAAAATATAATATAAACCCTAATATCTTTTGTTCTTAATAAGACAGTATTTTCAAAAACCAGCAAAAACACCTAAAGCACTAAAGAAAGCAGCTCTGCAAGTCATTTAAAAATGACCACCCCAATTCACTGGCTTGATATCTCGTCAAATCTGCAACAAGCAAGCCTTTCTGTCGTGCCATTTTTAATTGAGACGCCATAATATCAGGTGTACACCCCGTATATTGTTCAAACAATTCAACAGGCACACCCTCTTTTAAACGAAGCACATTTAGCATAAATTCAAAACTGAGATCTGAGGGTTTTACAAGAGAAAAAATATCATAATGTGAACGATCTTTTTTTAATGCATGGGCTGTATAGTGCTTTGGTGAACGCTTGGTCGCTGTACGCAATATTTTATTTGAAAAACTAATCTTGCCATGTGCGCCTGCACCAATACCCACATAATCACCAAACTGCCAATAGTTTAGATTATGACGACAACGATGACCTGCTTTTGCATAAGCACTCACTTCATATTGCTCAAACCCACCTTCTATGGCTTGTTGAATCACTAAATCCTGAATATCCATGGCAACTTCATCATCAGGCAAATTTTTAGGAGGTGAATGACCAAATAAGGTGTTTGGTTCCATCGTTAAATGGTATAAAGACAGATGAGTGGTTTGATAAGACATCGCCTGAGAAATATCATCATAGGCTTTTTCTAGAGTCTGCCCCGGCAAAGCATACATCAAATCAATATTAAGCTCATTTACATAACGATAAGCTACTTCAATCCCTTGACAGGCTTCCTTTGCTGTATGAACACGTCCTAACTGCCTCAAATACTCATCTTGAAAACTCTGAACCCCTAAAGAAAAACGTGTCACACCACTTTGTGCATAATGAGCAAACCGAGACAATTCAACACTACTTGGATTAGCTTCCATAGTAACTTCCACATCTACAGCCATCGAAAAGTGTTGTGACAGTAGTTGCATCAACGTATCAAGTGCATGAGATGATAACAAACTAGGTGTGCCTCCCCCAATAAATACAGTCTGAACCAGTCGTCCTTTCACCCAGTCTTTCATCTGTAAAATATCGGCTTCAAGTGCTTGCAAATATTGTGTCTCAATATGTTCAGGCAATGAAGGTTCTTGAGAAAACACATGTGAATTAAAGTCACAATAGGGACATTTTTTAACGCACCATGGAATATGAACATAAATAGACAAAGGGGGTAAAGCACCCTTAAAATCAATTGCAAACACTTGTTTTTGTTCTTCTGATACCTGCATAATCTCAATTAACCCATCATAAAAATATATCCTATCTATTCTACTGCATGTTATTCTAAACACCTAATTTTCAAACAATCAATTCACAAAAAACATACATCGCTTTATAATATGATCAATACATAGAAAAATGAGATAAAAAACATAACAACACATAAACACGAGTGACCTTTCTAATAATTGACCCTGAGACCTTGAGATGAATGAGGATTTAAAGCAACTGACTGAAACTGAATTGATTGAACAATTTCAACAATCATTACCTCAGTTTCTAAAAAATCTACCCCATTTACCCGGGGTGTATCAGCACATCAATACACAGGGCAAAGTGTTATATGTTGGCAAAGCAAAAGATCTGAAAAAGCGTGTATCACAATATTTCCGAAAAAACCTCAATAATCCTCGTATTGAATTGATGGTCAGTCAAGTGGCAAAGATTGAGTATCATATTACACGCTCTGAAGCAGAAGCACTCATTTTAGAAAACAATCTTATCAAAGAACATCACCCAAGATTTAATATTTTATTTCGTGATGATAAATCATATCCTTACCTCATTTTCTCTTCTGGTGATTTTCCAAGGGTTGCTTATTACCGAGGGCTTACCAAAAAAAATGCACAGTTTTTTGGTCCTTATCCCAATAGTTGGGCAGTCAAGGAAAGTATTCAAATCCTACAAAAAATATTCAAACTGAGAAGTTGCGAAGAAAGCGTTTTTAAAAATCGTTCAAGACCCTGCCTATTAGCACAAATCAGACGCTGTAGTGCCCCTTGTGTTGGACATATTTCACAAAAACAGTACCAAGAAGACGTACAAAAAGCGGTACGTTTTTTGAGAGGTGATTCAGACCATTTAATCCATGAATTAGAAAGTCAAATGACACAGGCATCTGAGATATGGGATTTTGAAAGTGCGTCTATTTATCGTGATCAAATACAAGCATTGTCTAAAATTCGACATCAACAAAGCATGGAAAACACAGGCGAAAAAAATATGTGCGATATCATTGCAGTTGCTTCATTAGAACATCAATATGTCGTCAATCTTTCCATGGTACGTGAGGGCTTATATTTAGGGGATAAATCTTTTTTCCCTAAACAAACACAAGGTCAATCTCCCTCTGAGGTATTAAGTGCTTTTGTAGCACAACATTATATTGAACACACTTTACCAAAACGCTTAATACTATCTCACCCGTTAGTGGAAAATGATTTAATTACATTAATTGCAGAGCAGCAAAATATCTCACACAAAACAAGCCTGACATGCCACCCAAAAAATATCCAAAAAAAATGGTTAGATTTAACCAAAAATAATGCACAACTGGCAATAGAACAACGATTACAACAAACTGAATATCGTATGAAACGAACCCTAGCACTGGCACAGATTCTCCATTTAGAGACCGATGAAGACAGCCTAGATCAATTACGTATCGAATGCTTCGACATCAGCCATACCAGTGGGGAAGCAACACAGGCCTCTTGCGTTGTTTACGAACATCACGACATGAACAGCAGTGCCTATCGCCGCTTTAATATTCACAATATAACTGCTGGCGATGACTATGCAGCAATGAAACAAGCACTTACTAGACGTTATCATAGCTTATTAGAAAAAAACGAACGCATGCCAGATATCGTCTTAATTGATGGGGGACTAGGTCAAATGAACATCGCCATTGAAGTATTTAATGAACTGGGATTAAGTAAGGATTGTTTAGTCGGGATCAAAAAAGGCGATCATCGAAAAGTGGGACTAGAAACACTATTGTTTGCCAATGGACGAGACGATCTCACCTTGGGTGTTCAGTCTGACGCATTAATGCTACTTGCAATGATACGTGATGAAGCACATCGATTTGCCATCACGGGCATGAGAAAAAAACGCGACCAGCAAAGAAAACGATCGACTTTAGAGGATATACCCGGTGTTGGTCCAAAACGCCGTCAACGGCTTCTCAATCGCTTTGGAGGGCTATCTAAAGTTGCCAATGCCAGTGTGGAAGATCTATGTCAAGTAGAAGGTATTTCAAAAGCATTAGCAGAGGAAATTTATGCGAGATTAAGATAGGTTAAAAAAATAGCTAGGAAAACAATCATATAGTCCATAAAAATAAGCATTCAAGAAGATTGTCCTTAAATACTCATCATTTGACAATCTACAGTCTGACTAAATATCAAGGAGCATAACACGACATAGTTTATACTACTTTTGCATACTTCGTTTATAACGAGTTATAGTTCATCAGCCTATTTTCAACAGAAGCAATGAAGCTATTATCATCAACCAAAACCCAACACTCAAACTCAAATTCAAACACAGACTACAAACATGAGTATAAGAATCTACTCAAAATAAAACCATATACTTACTAATTTAAATCAAACTTAAATTGAAATTTACCATTTATGTGATAAAAACTAAAATATTGTTTAAAAATTTGTCCATCAACACTTTTGAGCTGTATCAATGTGCGATAAGCAAGTGGCTGATCTGATAATTTTTCTAGCTCAAGTATTTCAATAGATTGAATTGGTAAATAAGACGTAATAGATCTTTCAGTTAGCACCATAGATGTTAAATTCGTATTTTTCTCTTGTTCTGAAATAGATGGATCTACAAAATATACATGCGTACGTAATTGATCAACTTGAGCTGATACCAATGCTGAGACAAAATCTGTAGCCATGGTTTTGACCTGTTCCTCATCTGAAAGCGAACATGCAACCGAGAACGTTAAAACAACAAAAGCCATCAAAATCGTTCTAAAACTTGAATGGACTAATTTCAAAAAATTCATCATATATGCCTCCTATAATTTTTATACACAATATCTAACCCATACTACAGTGAAGTCTGTATCTGCTTCTTAATACTCATCATGCTAATACCTGATATCTATGAGACAATCTCTGTTGTAGAATCTATACCCTGAAGTGATTTTAAAACAAATTGATAAGCCTGTTTTAATGCGTCTTCATCACGTGGGAGGCTTTTAACACCTACTTCCACACACCCCTCTTTATTGCCTGTACGAATATGTGGCAAACTATGAATCTTCACCATAGGCCAATCATGCAGCACTTTTTCTAAAATCCAATTCAAATCAGCTTCCAAGGTTTCATATACGCGAACAGCCTTTGTAATATACAAATCCTGTTTCATACCTCTCAGAGGATTATCCAAAACCCACTCTAACATTGGCCATGCCATTTCTGGAAAACCCGGTACAAAATAATGATCATGAATATAAAATCCCGGTACTTGGTTAAATGGGTTAGGAATCAATTTTGAGTCGGGTGGAAGATAAATCATCTGCATGCGTTGTTTATTTTCTGGGCGACTAAGATCAAATGTTTTACCTTGTTCAGCTAGCATTTTTGTAAACTTCTCATGAAGAATATGAGCCCCCTCTTGATGTTCTACTAAAGACACACCTAACGCCCTAGCGCAAGATTGACGTGTTAAATCATCAGGCGTAGAACCGATACCCCCACAAGAAAATACCACATCTTGACGTTCAAAACTGCCACGTAGTTCCCTTGCAATCATACCCTCATCATCAGGCAAAAATTTCACCCAAGATAGTTTATAACCACGTGTTGTCAACATATCCACTACTTTAGAAAGATGTTTATCTTGGCGATGTCCACTCAGAATTTCATCTCCAATAATATACAAACCAACACTCATACCAACCTCTTATTAGAAAATTCACTCAATCTCAAATAATATTGAATATTGAACATCATCTAAGGCAATGCATATCCATTCATAAAGCAGATCAATCAAAAAACACAATGAATATACAATCAAACACACACCATGATGACACAATCACCAAGATTCACATCATATTGAGTAAAAACATGCAAAAAAATATGCATTACAACTACAATAAAGACGCTAAATGGGGTAAACCCACATCACTTTCCAATACATCTACTTTGTCTATTAATTGTTTTAAATGAGAAGCATACGGTAAAATTTCACCGAAATAATGATTTGTTTCACCTCTTTGAATTAGAATAGTTGGAAAATTATCTATATCTTCATCACCTAACATCTCATAGTGATCTTCAACATCAATATACACAAAGGCATACTGCTCATTATATTCTGATGATAACGTAGCAAATGCTGTTTTAAAGGCTTCGCATGTTCTACACCATTCAGCACAATAACACACAATTAGATACGTATCCGAAGGCAGCGATTTAATAGTATCAAGACGTTCAAGCAGCATAATCCTCTTCTCGAAGCACAGACCATGCTTGATAAAAATAATAGCCCATAGAAATCAAGGTCAATGTCATTGCCACATACAAACAAACAGTCCCTACCTTGATAATCGGTAAATCAAAAAAGTTATGCCCCAATAACAATAATACAATCGCCAACATTTGGAAGCCTGTTTTTAGCTTGCCGATCCAATGAACAGCAACCTGACCTCTTCGCCCCATAGTCGCCATCCACTCTCGTAAAGAGCTAATAATAATCTCTCGCCCAATAATCACCAACACAGGAATGATACCAGCACGATCCCAAACTAACAGAATCAATAAACAAGCACATACTAATAGCTTATCAGCCACAGGATCCAAAAAAGCACCAAATGGCGTCGCTTGTCCCCATTTTCTCGCAAGAAAACCATCAATAAAATCAGTAAAGGCAGCAAACGCAAACGCAAATGCTGCAAATATATCACGAGCCACTGCAAAATCATTAAACAACGGCAAATAAAGACATAAAATCAATGGAATTAAAGCAACTCGCATCCAAGTTAAGGTCATAGGGATATTTTTCATAGGGACTCTGATTTAATGATTAAATTATATTTATTTTATCTGAAATCTCTTCTGATGTCATTTTTAGAACACGATTAATGAGAGATAAATCAAATCCACGAGATGCCATAAAACGTGCTTGTTTTGTATAATCTTGGTAATTTTGAGGGGAAATGCCTTTGAATTTTTTGTACCACACATCAAAGGCACGATTAAATTCATTCATCTGGAGTTGTTCTTTGGCAGATTCTAATAAGTGCGTATTTAATTCATATTGAGATAGCATATATAGGATTTTTTTTGAACCCCAATGAGATTTAGAACGAATAAAACTTTCAACAAAACGCTCATCAGACTGATAATTTAATGCAGCTAAACGATCTAATACCTCATCTAACAAAACATCAGACGTACTCACTTTCAGTAACTTTGTTCGCAACTCAACACGTGCATATTCTCTACGTGATAAATAAATCAGTGCTTTTTGAAAAAGTTGTTTTTTAATGGCTTGCGTATTGCTCTCCACTGATGAAGAGGAGTGCATGGTATCAGCGACCTCATCTTTTTGTCGCGTAATTATATAATCCTCCATATCCTGCAACTGATTATATACACTCATATACTACACTCACTCTCTTTTCTAATACATTTCATACAACCACAATATCAAGCAAACAAAATCAAGCTATCCCCTACAAACATAGACCTAGAAACAGGGTATGTTAATTGCTCACACATTTTTGCAGCACAAGCTATCATACAACAATATAATTTACTATGCTTCTTCATCTTTAGCATTGGTTTTATCTGATGACGGAACACTCATTGCAGGAATTCCAAGATGAACACGGATTTTGTCCTCAATCTCTCGACAAATGTCTGGATTTGCTTTTAAATACTCTCTTGAATTATCTCGACCTTGTCCAATTTTTTGATCATTATAGCTAAACCATGAACCTGATTTGCCAACGATATCATACTTAACACCAAGGTCTAAAATTTCACCCTCACGAGAAATACCTGTACCATATAAAATATCAAACTCTGCTTGTTTAAATGGTGGTGCAACTTTGTTTTTAACGACCTTGACACGTGTTTCATTACCGACAATCTCATCATTTTTCTTGATACCACCTGTACGACGAATATCTAAACGAACAGACGCATAAAATTTAAGTGCGTTACCCCCTGTCGTCGTTTCTGGACTACCAAACATAACACCAATTTTCATTCGTAATTGATTAATAAAAATCACCATACAGTTTGTACGTTTGATAGACCCTGTTAGTTTACGTAATGCTTGTGACATCAAACGTGCTTGCAATCCCGGTAGATTATCACCCATATCCCCTTCAATCTCTGCCTTAGGTGTCAATGCAGCCACCGAGTCAATCACAATTAAATCAACAGACCCAGAACGCACTAATGCATCTGTAATTTCAAGTGCTTGCTCTCCTGTATCAGGTTGAGAAATCAGTAAGTCTTTAAGATTAACACCCAAACGAGATGCGTACTGAACATCTAATGCATGCTCAGCATCTACAAAGGCACATGTGCCCTTGAGTTTTTGCATTTCTGCAATGACTTGTAAAGCAAGTGTTGTCTTACCAGAAGATTCTGGACCATATACTTCAACTACACGCCCACGAGGTAATCCACCTACACCCAATGCAACATCCAAGGTTAATGAGCCTGTCGATACAATCTCCAAATCCTCAGAAATGCCTTTTTCGCCGTAACGCATCACAGAGCCCTTGCCAAATTGTTTTTCAATTTGACTTAATGCGGCATTCAGTGCTTTATCTCTATCAGCTTGCTGTCTTTTATCTTTCATTTGATATCCTTAAAAATTGCTGGTCCTATTATCCTCTCATAAAATCTTCATCAAAAAAATCACAATAGGACATTTTTGACACACTAAACGCTTTTTATAAAAGAACACAAAAGAACATTTAAAATCCATAAAAAATTATACTGTATAAATTAACAGGTGTCAATGTTATTTTTGCAACCAAAGTAAGAAAAAATAATGTTAGAATAAGCTCATTAATCATCAATTTTCCATGGAAATTATTATGTGGTTTAAAAATATCAAGCTATTTAAACTAAGTCCTACATTTAAACTGAATGCACAGGAACTACATGAAGCATTATCCCCTCTTGCCTTCAATTTAGATGCTACACACCATAACGAACAAGTCTTTGGCTGGATTCCTCCTTTTGAAGATGAACTATTGGTACATGCTATGGAGGGCAACTATCTATTACGCTTTCGTTCCAGCAAAAAACTATTACCTGCCTCTGTTATACAACAACTCACAACTGAAAGAGCATTACAGATAGAAGAAGAACGTGGCTACAAACCCAACAAAAAACAACTTAGAGATCTCAAAGACGATATCAAAAATAGTTTACTGTCTAGAGCATTCAATATACATCATGATATATATGTTTGGATTGACACGCATAACGGTTATGTTGCTATCGACACAAGCAGTGCCACACGCGCCGATGAAGTGATTGGTTTAATCTCCAAAACAATTTATCCATTCCCACTTGAAAACATACAAACGGAGACCTCTCCAATTGCAGCCATGACTCATTGGGTGACACATCAACATGAACTGGCACACTTTAACATTGAAGAAGAAGCAGAGCTATGTGATAGCAGCGAAGGCAAATCCATTATCCGTTACGTGCGTCATACATTAGAAGAAGAAGATATTCGACAACAGATACAACAAGGAAAACATTGTGTTAAATTGGCACTCACATGGCAAGATCGCATTAGCTTTGTTTTAGACGACCAACTCAATATCAAAAAGATTAAAGCACTAGATATTCTGGATGAAGATAGTCCTCAGACAGATGAGGAAGATCCAATGGGTCGTATTGAAGCTGATCTCACATTGATGTATTTAAGCCTATCCGGTCTGATCAAGGATTTAATGGTTTTGTTGAATCATACCTAATCATCATTAGGTCTAAATACCTGCCACAATAAAGCTATAACAAGCATTTTTTCGTATCATTGATATCATTCAATACCTTATATGATAAGAACTGAACATATATTTCAAACACAAAAATGCCCCTTACCAGCAATCACAGTGATTGATCCCTCAAAAAAAAAGACAGGCATTTCGCCTGTCTCTTATTTGTTTATCATCATCGCATGGGATGTTCATTATGATTTACGTTCACCTGCCTTAATTGCCGCAGCTGTGAAAATCACATCCGTTGAAGAGTTCAATGCGGTTTCTGTTGAGTCCTGAAGAACCGCAATAATATAACCCACACCAATCAATTGACCTGCAATATCTTCAGAAATACCAAACAATGAACATGCCAATGGGATCAATAGAAGTGATCCACCTGCTACACCCGATGCACCACCCGCTGCTAAAGTTGCAGTAACACAAAGTACAAACATACTCAAGAATGATACTTCAATACCCAATGTATTAACAGCTGCCAAGGTCAATACAGCAATCGTAATCGCTGCACCCGACATATTAATAGTCGCACCAATTGGAATCGAAATAGAGTAAGTTTCCTCATCTAATCCCATTTCTTTACATAAGTTTAAGTTTACAGGAATATTCGCTGCAGAACTACGAGTAAAGAAGGCATTTAACCCACTAACTGAAATACATTTCCAAACTAATGGATATGGATTTTCACGTGTTTGTGTCCATACAATAATTGGATTAACCACTAAAGCTACAAACACCATAGAACCCAATAAGAGTGCAAGAATTTGGACATAATTCCATAATGCTTCTGCTCCAAATGCTTGAATTGAGTTTGCCATCAAACCAATCACACCTAAAGGCGCAAAACGCACGATAAATCGAACTACTTCACCTACAGAGACGGCTAAATCACTCAAAAATAATTTAGTGCCTGAGCTTGCTTTACGCAAGGTCATACCAAACAAAATACCCCAGAATAAAATCGAAATATAGTTTGCTTTTGTTAAAGAAGTGACAGGATTAGATACCATACTCACCACAAGATTCAAAATCACAGTAATCGCACTTTTTGGTGCAGAGGACACGTCTTGAGATGTAGTATCTAAAATTAACGTCACAGGGAATATTCTGCATAAAATTACCGTTACAACCGATGCCGTCAAGGTACCGACAATATATAATAAAATTACACGGGTCATTTGCGTTTTCGTACCATGTTGGTGGTTAGAAATCGCTGCGATAATTAAAACAAATACAACAACAGGCGCAATCGCTTTGAGTGCCCCTACGAATAAATCACCTAAGATTTTAACTTTAGGTACTGCATCTGGCATGATAACAGCAATTAAAGCACCAATTACTAAACCAATTAAGATTTGAATAATCAGATTGCCAGTCTTAATAAAATGCCAAATGGAGTTTTTTTGTGCTACAGACTGTTTCATTTGAAACTCTCCATTTAAAGTTGTTAATAAAAATACCTTGAAATTAAATAGTACAAGGTTATTTATAAGAAACCAATTAGTAGTAATACTATATTAGGCAAAAAAACATCAAAATAAAATATCACAAAAATAAACCAGTTATGATGTTTTCTTGAGAAAAAGCACAGTCGATCAACATCAACTACTTTAAGAATAAAAAATACCCCGAAAATTGTATCCAACTTTCGGGGCTGAGCTAACAATCAAATTGACTGTTGAAGTTCATCTCACCAAGGTGAGAGGTTAGAGGATCTTACTTTTGGTAATCAACTCTTTCACGCAATTCTTTGCCCGGTTTGAAGTAAGGAACCCATTTACCCGGAACCATTACTACATCACCTGTCTTAGGATTACGACCCTTACGAGGGGCACGTTCAGTCAAAGAAAAACTGCCAAAACCACGGATTTCAATACGCTGACCTTGTTCCAAGGCTTCACTCATTGTATCAATGATTTTTTTAATAGCAAATTCTGTATCCTTTGCACTGTATTGTGGAAATTTTGTTGCCAAAACACCTATTAATTCGGATTTTGTCATTAGTCTTTCGCCTCTAGTTTTGCTTTTAAAGCTGCGCCAAGTGCTGTATCAGAAGAATCTTCTACTTCAGCAACACGTGCCAATGCTTCAGCCGCTTGTGCATTTTCGATTGCTTTAACAGATAAGTTAATATTACGTGATTTACGATCAATATTAACAATCATTGCTTCAATCTCTTGACCCTCAGACACCAATGATGTCGCATCTTCAACACGATCCATTGATAACTCTGAAGCACGGATATAACCCTCTAGGTCTTCTGCCAATGTAACTACCGCACCTTTAGCTTCAACAGATTTCACAGTGACTTTTACTAAAGCGCCTTTATCATTCAATGTCACAAAGTTTGTGAATGGATCGCTTTCAAGTTGTTTGATACCTAAAGAAATACGTTCTTTTTCTGTATCGATAGACAAGATGATTGTC
>PDWI01001596.1_pt1 | contig 35376 bp, 31 predicted proteins | sample 1430891 | NCBI WGS metagenome assembly PDWI01 (sample SAMN01162508, study PRJNA174530) | Oral metagenome, whole genome shotgun sequencing project. | biome: Marine environment; feature: Marine mammal; material: Swab sample of the gingival sulcus; isolation source: swab sample of gingival sulcus... | reverse complement strand
GTGAAAAAGTCAACGCCTTTTAATTTTCCACGTATTGCTATATTTGGGGTGAAATATGGAAAAATCCAATGCTACTCCTCAACGATTCCGTCCCAATCCAGAGGCACGGCTGATGGGTCAGGTGCGCGAGGTTCTCCGTTATTATCACTATGCCTATACCACTGAAAAGAGCTACTGCAACTGGATTCTTCGCTAAATCCAATTTTATGGTGGTCAGATCCATCCCGAAAAAAATGGGAGCAAAAGAGATCGAGCGGTTCCTCTCACATCTTGCAGTCAACGGAAAAGTGGCTGCGTCAACTCAGCATCAGGCTTTGAATGCTTTGGTTTTTCTTTACAAACGTGTGCTTGATATGCCGATTGACGGGAAGGTTGCCCCCGTGCGCAGTACGCGACACCGACGGGTTCCCACCGTGTTAACCCAAAAAGAGACGCAAAAACTTCTCTCCCGCATGGCCGGAGGAGGGTAGGGTGATGGGTAGGGTGATGGGGACACCCAATATACTTCCAACTTTTACCACATTCTGAATAGATGATTATCCGTAAAATATTTTTACAGCATTAAATTCAGGGTGCTTTCTATCTCACAAACCCTGTTCCATTGCTTATTGACAGGTAAAACGTCTGTTTTTGAACGCACTTCTGCCAATACTTCTTTTTTTCTTTTGAATTGGCCTTTCAATTTGTTCGTTTTTGTTTCAGGTGAAGGCTTTTGTTGATGCCGTTTTTCCGGTCAGCCATTTGTACCCGGTATTCCGGGCGGTTTCAATGATTTTTTTGGCTCTCCCGGCAATTCGATAAAACCAGTTGTCACATTGGGCCACGGTTTCAAGCCAGTTTTCAGTCTCAATCTGCATGCGCTTCAAAATGGGCTCCAGGTTGGAGGGTATTTTGCCAGGCTTGTCGCTCCTTGCTTGACGACCGGTCCAGTCCGGAATGGATAGATAGTCTTCCTCACGCATATTGAGAAACGCACCCCAGTCATCGACCGGCTTGTCCAATGGACACCAACTTATAGGGCTTAACCAGTCAGTCCGTTTCGTCTTGACTTCCAGATCAGCAAGGATCTCACAAGTACTTCCACCCTAAAGGCATGCCGGAATGACTGCACCGCAGAGTGGAACTCTGACTGGGAATCCGGCATCTTCAACGGGCCGTAATTCCAAATGAAAGTCTTCGTCGTCTTTCTCTTATATTTTTCTTTTTCTCTGTTTCTGATGCACAGTAGTACTGTACAGAGAGAGCGAGTGCCTGGTTCTCTGTGACAGGTCACTGTTGACTTTCTTGGGTGTCCTTTTTCGATTGAATGAATTACTTGACCTTCGCCATCATTTCTTTGCCAGGCTTGAATTTGGGCACGGATTTGGCTGGTATTTTGATGACCTCGTTGGTTCGGGGGTTGCGACCTTTTCTGGGTGCACGCTCGACCACGGAGAAGGTTCCAAAATTAACGAGAGTGACTTTTTCTTTATTTTTCAGAGCACCGATGATCTTGGATATCATGGTATCGACGGCTCTCGCGGCTTGAGCTTTTGAAATATTATTACCTTCGTCGCTCGCAAGCGCGATCACTAAGTCTGTCTTATTCATTCAATTTCTCCTCTTCAAGATAAAAAACAGCACAAATACAACCCAAATGCTTCGAGCTATACCGGGAATTGGAGTTTAAATTTGGGTTCATTGGTTGTCAAGAATTTTCTAAAATGGAGGATCGCAATATCTTTTTATCGTTTTTTGGCCGAAAGACCGATATCCCAAGGGTTAAAACAGAAGGCTGAAAGGAATTTGCTGAGAAATATACCGTGTCTAAAACAGAAAGAGGCATTATAATTTGAGAGAGGCCTTACAAATCAAAGGATCATGGCTAAACAATTCAACACCAGGGGAATTTGAATGACCATCAATTGGAGCGGGTTAGCGCCTCATCCACCTATCATTGTGCCGGAGATTGGCGGACGGCGCGGTTCAGAGGCAAGTTTAACCATAGAGAGCATGCGTCAATTCAGCTCTGCATTTATGGCTTGCCACTGTGACCTGTTGATCGTTCTCTCTCCTCACACGCCGAGACCCCGCTGTGGCATTGCAACCTGGACAGAGCCAACGATCCACGGAGACTTTGCGGCGTTCGGTCACCCCGATTTGAAGTATCAGTTTGAGAACGATCCTCACTGGGTGCATTCCTTTTCAAATACTTATCAAGACATTCACCGTATCAGCGGCCAATCCCTCGATCACGGTGCATTGGTTCCGCTCCACTTCCTGGCCGAAGCCGGGTGGCAGGGTAAAACGGTCGTTCTGGGTCTACCCTGGGATGAAAGCGAACACCAGTCCATTGCCAATGCCATTTTAGAGGCTTGCCGCAGTTCTCAACGCACAGGTTTGCTTGCGAGCGGAGATATGAGCCATTGCCTGAAACACGGCGCACCAGCCGGTTTCCATCCGATTGGGCAAGAATTCGACTCATTGTTTATCTCCCACATCAAGCGGGGTGAGTACAAAAAAGCCATTCATGCTACCGAGAACTCAAGATCAAAAGCCTGTGAAGATGTAATCGGGTCTTGCGATATAGCCTGGAGAGTCACTGATTGTAACCATCACAATTTTGAGTTCCATTCCTACGAAGGCCCTTTCGGGGTCGGTTATTGTGTTTCAACCTTTCATCGAGATTAACAAGAGGGAAACATGCACTGTCAAATTGCTAGAAAATCACTGGAAACGCTTCTCTATCATCGCACCAAATATCAACCTGAACATCGCTTCCATTTTAAGGCGGGCTGTTTTGTCACCCTTCACAACAAAGCCGGAGAATTGAGAGGCTGCATAGGGACATTGCAACCTGTATACGAAGATCTGGCTCTGGAAATCGCCTCCAATGCCCGTTCAGCGGGAACAAGAGACCATCGTTTCAACGCCGTTCGTGCGGAAGAGCTGGACGATATAACCATAGAAGTCAGTGTTCTTCACGAGCCTGAACTAATAGACAAGCAGTCACTTCTCAATCCCAGCATCTACGGTGTTATAGTAGAACACCAAGGGAGACGAGGGGTGCTTTTACCCGATTTGAAGGGCATCACCAGCATCGACCATCAAATTGCCGTTGCGAAACAGAAGGCCTTCATTTCAACAAAGGAGCCCGTCAAGATCTGGCGCTTCAAGGTCGACAAATTCCAGGAAGAGTAAGTCCATGGAATCCCGGTTTTTTTCCAGGCATTCTTCCGATGTCTCAATATGCGAGTTATGCCCCAGACAATGCAAGTTGAAAGAGGGACAGAGAGGCTTTTGTTTCGTCCGAAAAAACATCGATGGAGCGGTGATTTTAACGGCATACGGTCGCAGCAGCGGTTTCGCCGTCGATCCCATTGAAAAAAAACCACTGAATCACTTTCTTCCGGGCAGCCGCGTCTTTTCGTTTGGAACGGCTGGCTGCAACCTCGGTTGTAAGTTCTGTCAAAATTGGGATATGAGTAAGTCCAGGAGCGATCACACTTTATCGCGGGAAGCTTCACCGGAAGATATTGCCTTCACCGCTGAACAAGCGGGTTGTGAGAGTGTGGCCTTTACTTACAACGACCCGGTTATTTTTGCCGAGTACGCGGTCGATACCGCTCGAGCATGTCACAATCTGGGCATTAAAACCGTAGCCGTAACCGCGGGTTACATCAGTGCTCGCGCGAGACCGTATTTTTTCAAGCCGATGGATGCCGTCAATGTAGATTTAAAATCCATTCAACCGGATTTTTACAGAAGAATGGCAGCCGGGAAACTGGAGCCCGTCCTGGAAACGCTGCTGTACCTGAAACACGAGACAAGTATCTGGATGGAAATGACCCATTTAATCATTCCAGGCCACAACGATTCACAGGCCGATCTTGAGAAACTGTGCCAATGGGTTGTTGAGCACCTGGGAACGGATGTCCCGCTCCATTTCACGGCTTTCCATCCCGCTTACAAGCTATCGACCATCCCCAGAACCCCCAATCAGACGCTGCTCAGAGCCAGAGAGATTGCGAAGCAGGCTGGCATTGACTATATCTACCTGGGGAACTGCCGCATTCACGGTGCATCCCACACCTTTTGCCATTATTGCGGCTTGATATTAATTCAAAGAGAAGGCTATCGCATTCAACGCAATCGGATTACAATAGACGGTAGATGTCCGGATTGCAAAACAGTCATACCGGGAATCTACAACTGAACGATCTTATTTACAGGAAGGAAAACATGAGTTGTGAACATGAATTTTCATTAGAAGACAAACAGCAGGCGAAACGAGAAGGACTGACAGAACAAGACCTTCACAACCAATTACACATACTGAGAAAAGGGGTCTCACCTGCCTGCGCCGCCCGCGCCTGTGTGCTTGGAGACGGCATTCTGTCCATCGAGCCAAAAGAAAGCGAAGAACTTCTGCGTCTTTTCAACGATGCGCAATCTAAAGGCAGATTCTCTAAAATGGTGCCCGCTTCAGGGGCAGCCACACGCATGTTCAAATTCGTGTTTAACGCGGCAAAGGGCGAAAGTGAAGACAGCGCTGATTTCAAACAGCTCAGAAAAGGTCTCAAGCTCTTTCCATTTTATAAAGATCTGGCAGCAAAATGCCCCAATGGCAAGCCCGAAGAGCTGCCGTCCAGTGAACTTGCCAAAATGATCCTGGAAGGACTCAACTTCCAATCGCTCCCCAAAGCCTTTATTCCCTTTCACGCTTACAGCGATCACGTCAGCACCGCCCTGGACGAGCACTTCAAAGACTCCATCCTCTATCTTAAAGACGAAAACAACTGTGTCAGACTTCACTTCACCATCGACCCTCAGTTTGTGGAATTACTGGAGGAGAAAGTCAAGGCTCATACCAAACAAGATCACGTTAATTACCAAATTACACACAGCATCCAGAAGCCCTCAACTAAGACTATCGCCATGACCGACAAGCAGACAGCCGCAAGAACGCCTTCCGGAGAGCTGTTTTTCAGGCCCGGCGGCCACGGATCTCTGCTGGTAAATATTCAGGATCTGGATGGCGATATTGTTTTCCTGCAGAACATCGACAACGTGGGAAGAGAGGAAATGCACCCCAAGAGAGTTCACTACAAAAAGCTTCTCGGTGGGTTACTGTTGAAAATAGAGTCTCAAATTGCGATCTATTCCGCAGATTTAAAAAGCGGGAACTACAACCTGAAAGAAATATGGGATTTCGCTAAAACCTATTGCGGGACATGTCCCACCGATCAGATCCTGGCTCGTTCGGAAGAGGAACAGGTACGCCTGTTACTCGACCTTTTCAAAAGGCCCATCCGTGTCTGCGGCATGGTAAAAAACGAAGGCGAACCGGGCGGCGGGCCTTTCTGGACCGAGGGCGAGCTTCAGTCCTGTCAGATCCTTGAAAAAGATCAGCTTGACCTGGAAAATCCGACACAGGCGTCCATTCTTGAACAGGCAACCCACTTCAACCCCGTTGATTTGGTGATCGGATTAAAGGACGCCAACGGCAAACCCCACGATTTGATGCAGTTCAGAGATCCTGAGACGTGTTTCATCAGTCAAAAATCCATCCAGGGAAAAACCATTTACGCATTGGAACATCCCGGTCTCTGGAACGGTTCCATGGCCAATTGGAATACGGCTTTTGTGGAAGTACCGCTCTACACCTTTTCACCTGTGAAAACGGTTAACGATCTCATCAGAGCCGCGCATCAACCTTAAGTTACATGCCTTTGTACAGTCATGACAAGCGGCTTCAAGAAAAAGTGGAGGCCGCTTGTCAAACTTTCAGGAACGCGCGCATTCTGCTCATTTCCGGACCTATCGGATCGGGAAAAACACATCTGGCGAAGTACGTTCACACCGTTACATACGAAAAGACAAGAGCGCCCTTTATTGAACAACACGCAGCCACATTGACTCGCGAACAGTATATCAGTCAGATTTTCGGACATCGAAAAGGCGCATTCAGTGATGCCACGAAAGATTTTCCCGGTCTGGTGGGTATGGCAGCCAACGGCACGCTCTGCATCGATGACTGCTCCCTTCTGGGTCATGAAATACAGGCGGGCCTTCTCAGGTTCATTCAAGAGTTTCGCTACAGACCTTTGGGTGATATTAGAGAGAGGCAGTTTCAAGGTCGTCTGATCCTGACATCTTCTGCATCCATACAGCAACTTTTAGATCGGAAACAGCTCAGAGAAGACTTTGCCTTTAGAATCAAGGAAATGGAGATTCAATTACCCGAACTCCACCATCGGAAATGCGACATTCAGCAACTGATCCAAGCATTTTACACAGAGCTGAGACGCGAAGTTCCCCATGGTTATCCGCTCGATCAGGGGCAGATAGCCAACCGCGCGGAAAAAGGCCTTAAAGGCAATTTTCACGAATTGCGCAACCTGATCTTTATGTTCATGATGAACGGGAAACTGCCGGACCTGGAGGCGCCACACGCCAACAACCTGCACAAGACAACCCTCCCTCGAACCGGCAGCTTGAAATCGGACCTCAAACAACTGGAAGGCGCTCTCATTGCCAGAGCACTTGAAGAGGGAAACCGAACACCAGAACAACTTTGCCGTGCGCTGAATATTGGCAGGCGGGCTCTGTTCTATAAATTGAAAGAACACAAATTAAAAAGGTAACAACCTCAAATGAAGGAAAAAACCGTTGAAAAAAGTAAGCCCATGCCAAAATCCAGGTACATCGCCATTGTTATCCTTACTTTTTTCATGAGTCTCTATATCCGGTTCTGTTTCGCCACCAGTCGAAAGAAAATAACCAATAAAAACAGGATTCTCGAACTCATCAACCATTCCGAAGGTTTCGTTTTATCCACCTGGCACAATCGTTCAATGATGCAAATGCCCATTTTCAATTACTTTGGCAAAAAACACAAGCGTGTGATGGCTCCGCTGGTCAGCCAATCCACCGATGGCACCATTGCCGCTAAAACCCTGGCGTTTCTGGGAGCCAAACCGGTAAGAGGATCCTCCACGAGGGGCGGTGCCGCGGGTCTGAAAGAGTTGTTGCGTTCCGCTAAAATGGGTGCCGATCCCGCCATTACCATCGATGGTCCCAAAGGTCCCGTTTACGAAGTCAAGCCAGGAGTTTTGGGTATCGCCAAATTAACGGGACGTCCCATTCTGCCCTGCAGCTGGTTTACCAAGCATTACAAGCGTTTGAACTCATGGGACAGACTCATCATACCGAAGCCCTTTACCACGCTGCACATTGTCTACGGCAACTTGATCCATGTCCCCAGAAAATGCACAGATGAGGAATTGGAGCGTTTGAAAATCGCTTTGAGAGATGACATGCTGCGAATTAACGCCCTTTCTAAAGAGTTCGATTAAACGGATATTTTTCATGGGAAACCTCATTTTTACTGATGATCACTGCAAATTATTGTAGAATTGAGGTGCTCGTTACTTTTGGTAGTAAAGTAAAGCCTTTACGATCTAGTTGATCGGTATATTCACTTTTTTGCTTTGGAGTTGTTGATGTTATACAGTCTTTTCCTTCTTATTCTAAGCCAAACACCGGGTGTGTCTAAAACCACCTTGATAACTGATACGGATCCCAGTATTCGATACCATGTTACAGGTAACTCGGGTAATATCATCTTTAAAGCCGCCCCATCTTCCGGTTCTCAATCGGGAACGATTGAAACAGACTATCAAGAGGGCAACGGTTTCGTGGCATTTGACAGAGACCAGCAGGAAGTGACTGCAGAATTCAAAAAGAAGTTTTCCTTCAACCATTTATCCAAAGCCATCCGAAGCGCAGCCCCTGTGATGAACGTCCATGCACCTGTTGGGTCTACAGTTGATTTCAGACTCAAATTGGTAGACCTCGGCATTGGACAGTTTGACTTCAGTCATTTGAACGTCAGTCATCTTGAAATTGACGCGCGTTTCGGAGAAGTCTATATCGACTGCCCCACCGTTAACAAAAGAATCATTCGGGAAACAGCTCATATCCACCTCACAGCCGGACAGTTGGACATCAACGGTCTGGCTAATCTAAAAGCCAAAAAGTGGTGGATCAATGGAGGTATTGGCGAGCTCAATCTCAACATGGGCAATAAAATGCTCTGCTCAACCGATATTAAACTCGATTTGGACATTGGTGAACTGAACCTCGTGATTCCCCGCGGCACCAAGGTTGAAATAAGAGGAACCAATCGTGAATTGGAATCTTACGGCTTCATTCCTCATGAAAATGGCTGGATTGCCGCCGAATATCACCAGTCAAGTCCTCTCCTGACCATTTATCTACTCGGTCCTCTAGGTGATTTGAACATTCAGTGGAAATAGGGCAGCAAGATGCAAATTCCCAGCATTCTGATCATTGAAAACGAGTGGCAAATTAAAAAGCAGCTCTCGCTGCTCTTAATTTCAAACGATTACGAAGTCATTCCGGTCAGTTCGCTTTTTCGAGCGCAGCGTGTTCTGCGAACAATATCTCCTCAACTGATTTTATGCAGTGAGCATCTTCCCGATGGGGATGCAACCGATTTCATCACTCAGCTTCGATCTTCAAAGGAATTCTCCGATCTTCCTTTGGTGGTTTTAAAAGATTCAACTCAGACGGACTCCAAAAAGTACACAAAGCAGGGTGCCACTGACACCTTGCACATCTCGAATTCAAACGACTACATTCTCAAAGTCATCAAAAAACAGATTGACATTCACTTACCAGGTCTGCACTCATCCTCCGATGGCATAACAGGGCAGCTTCACAAGCTCTCCATTACAGATCTCATTTACGAGCTGGCTCAAAGGCACAGCAGCGGGAAAATAACCATCGACGCGCCGGAAGAAATGGTCATCTACCTGAAAAAAGGGAAGATCATCTATTCTAAACACGGTATAACAATTGGAAAGAAAGCGCTTTTTCGCTGTCTGCGAATTGCGGATGCTGCCTATTATTTTCAAAGGAACATGACGGATATCGAGCCCAATATCGATAACATCGAACTCGACCAGCTTATAAGAGAAGCAACCACCAGTAATCAACAACTCATGGTTAACTTTCACAAATTCCCTTCCAAATACAGCAGAATCAAAATCCTCAGTCAGGGCTTTTTCAATTCCACCAATCTGGAACCCAAAATCAAAGCCGCCACTGAAATCATCCGCAGATATCCGCTGGTTTACCAGTTTATTGACCACCTCAATTTACCGGACATTGCCTGTTACGAATTGCTCAATCACCTGAAAAACATGAAGGTCATCGACTTTGTGGAAAAGCTTCGCAACACCACCATTTTAGTTGATAATTCATGTGATCTGTCACCACTTGACTTTACCAAGCACAAAATTTCTGTTCTGCCATTAAATTTAAAATCACGGGAAACTGTCATTCCCAATCGCTCTATTCACTCAAAGAATTTTTATCACTATCAAAGCAAGGATTGGGAACAATCGGAAATTGTCCCTTTTACATCAATCGGTTTCAAACAGTGTTTCTCAACATTGAACATAGAGTACGAGATTTTAACCATTGCACCAGCTTCCGAAGTCATACCCACCGCGGCAACGCTGGCCCCCATGATGAAAGAAATCAAGGAACAAGGAATCGATGGTATGGTGCTTCAAGAGTATGAAACCAACGTCTATCATTCCTCCACCTTTTCTATTGGTTACGGGCTATTGACCATCCAGGCGTCTTTACTCGCATTGGAACATCAACCAGTTGAACTGCTAATAGAGCGTCTGAAACGCCTTGAAGAGAGAATGCAGCTCTTATGGATAGAAAACCAAAATACGGAAAGTTTTTTGGGTACCAACAAGCAGCGCATACTTTACAAATGGAATGGAACTGAAAAAGAAAAAATCCGCAAAATCAATAAAGACGAAATCGTGTTCGATGTCTTCCAAGAGGAAATTAACCGACGACTTGACTCAAAATCCAATTTAAATATTGCAGTTGGCTGTCCCCACACAACGGAAACAGTGAAACTGAAAAACGCCATGAAAGAAAAGTTTATTTATGCAACTGTATATGGTTTCGATATTACGCCCGTCAACATGAAAATAGCAGGCAGTCAAATCCAGATGATGGCTTTTGTTCAAGACTAGGTTATAACACGCGCGTTTACGGAATGGTTCTCGCCTGGCCTTGGGATTTCCATTTTGAATCAGCTAAAGCCACCGCATTATGTTCCCATTCTAAGAAGTTCGTCTTTCAGAGCTGCCAGCTCATCTCTTAGCTCCGCCGCTTTTTCAAACTCCAGTGCTTCGGCTCTTGCATACATTTCCTTTTCAGTTCGCGTAATCTCCGCAACCAGAGCCGTTCGATCAAGTGGTTGGACTTGGGTCGCATTTCGCGGTGTTGAATAATCGCTTTCCGATAGTTCATCAAAGGCCGCGGACAGGCTTTTAACCACCGATTCAGGGGTCAAACCGTGTTCTTCATTATAGGCATGCTGAATTTTTCGCCTTCGTTCCGTCTCCGAAATGGTTTCCCTCATGGCATCCGATATCCTGTCGGCGTACATGATAACCGTTCCATGGACGTTGCGGGCGGCACGACCCACTGTCTGTATGAGAGAACGGCGTGAACGCAAAAAACCCTGTTTATCGGCATCTAAAATGGCAACCAAACCCACTTCGGGAAGATCCAGACCTTCTCTCAACAAGTTGACACCCACCAGAACATCGTAGATGCCTTTTCTGAGAGCCAACAGGATTTCCACTCTTTCAATGGTATCGATGTCGCTGTGTAAATAGGCCACTTTCAGACCGTGTTCATCAAAGTGGTCCGCTAAATCTTCCGCCATTCTTTTGGTGAGCGTGGTAACCAGCGTGCGCTGCTCTTTCTCAACCCTCAATTGAATTTCGTGGAAGAGATGGTCAATTTGATTCTCAGTGGGAACAACCTGAATCGTGGGGTCCATCAGGCCGGTCGGCCTGATGATCTGTTCCACATACTCACCCTGAACCACGCTCTGCTCATAAGGACCCGGAGTGGCTGAAACGAAAAGAACCTGCCCTGTTCGAGACCAGAATTCATCGATCCTCAATGGCCGATTGTCAACGGCTGACGGCAGCCGAAACCCGAACTTGACCAAGTTGTCCTTTCTGCTCCTGTCCCCCGCAAACATACCCCCAATTTGCGGCACGGTAACGTGGCTTTCATCCAGGAATAACAGGAAATCCTGCGGAAAGTAGTCCAGCAGTGTTGATGGCGGAGAACCTGCCGGTCGTCCTTCAAGATGTCTGGAATAGTTTTCAATGCCGTGACAGAAGCCCGTTTCGGAAAGCATTTCCATATCAAATTGGGTTCTCTGTGAGAGACGCTGTGCCTCCAGCAGCTGATTGCTATTCTTAAACTCCTGCGTGCGCTGATCCAGCTCTTCCCTGATAGCCACAACGGCTCTCTTCATGGATTCCTGCGGTGTCACGAAATGACTGCCCGGGAAAATACTCAAATCATCCAAATCACTGATGGATTTGCCCGTCAGCGCATCAAAACGCCTGATTGTCTCAATTTCCTCTCCAAAAAACTCGATTCTGTAGGCGTGGTCTTCGTATATGGGATAAATATCGAGGGTGTCTCCCATGACTCTGAACGTGCCCGGGTAAAACGAGCTGCTGTTCCGAACGTATTGGATACCGACCAAATCGCGCAGGAGCTGTTGACGGTCGTACTCTTCTCCAACCGCCAGGCTGACCTTCATGTTGCCAAAGAATTCGGGCGAGCCGAGACCGTAAATACAGCTCACCGACGCCACGATAATCACATCTCTTCGTTCCAGCAGGGAACGCGTGGCACTTAAACGCAGCTTCTCTATATCCTTGTTAATGGTAGCTTCCTTCTCGATATAGGTATCAGACGAGGCCACATAGGCTTCGGGTTGATAGTAATCGTAATAGGAGACAAAGTACTCAACCGCGTTATGCGGAAAAAACCCCCTGAACTCCTGGTAGAGCTGCGCCGCCAGGGTTTTATTGGGCGCCATGACGAGTGTCGGTCGATTGAGCGCTTCAATGACCTTGGCCATGGTGAACGTCTTGCCCGAACCGGTTACACCCAATAAAACCGTGTGTTCCAGTCCCTGGTTGATGGAATTGACTATTTGCTCGATGGCCTTGGGCTGGTCACCGGCCGGATTGTATGCTGTTACCATTTTGAATTGTTTTGACAAGGTTCCCTCTACTGGAATTTGATAAGATCGAGTACATCCACTCGCCCGTTTTCATTGCTGTCAAACGGCCCTTCATTGGGCCAGCAGGACGCTATGTCGACAAAACTGTACGTGTCCGGAATCATCTGAACATCGACCCGCGTCCTCTGCTCTTTTAATACCGCGACACCGCCAATGTTACGATCGTGATACCCCTCAGCCTCAACGCGGATCGCATAACGTCCTGGTACGCAATAGCGGTGGTAGTCGCCGAGAGTCGTACCCGTGCGAACGGGTTTGGGGAATTCGACCACGGTGATTTCGGCCTCCAACGGTGTACCGTCAATCTGATCCGTCACCAGACCGTGAATTCCCTGAAAAGCCGAGTAAAGGTAATTCAAAACTCCATTTCTGTGACGCTGAGTGTAATCGGGAATTAAATGAGCCGGCGGTGTTTTCGTTTGAGTGATTTCAATGGTGGTATCCAGGGTGGACTCAAAGTAGTAAGACCAGTCGTTGGTATCGCCAAAAGTAATATACCAGTCAGCACCGCAAACATACCAAAAACCGGAGTAGGTACAACCGTTGAAATAAGCTTCTGCCAGGCTGTCAGGCGCCGGAACAGCACAATGACCGCTTGAATTACCGCAGGGTGAACCACCGGTTCTTGAAGAGAAGAAATTGGCAAGATCCGGTAGCTCCGCTGTTGTACTGGAGTTCCATACCGAATTAAAACAAGCCGCTCCAGAGTGAAGAGATAAACCGAGCAGGAAAACATTGTCGTAAGAATCCGAAAGTGCCTTTATAGCCTGGGTTTCCGGTTCACTGAACGGATAGGCACCACCTGAAAAGGGATCATTCCCCTGAGGTCCATCGAAATTGCGGTTCAGGTCAACCCCGTGCATGTTGGTTCGTCTGCCTTCCAAACCGGGATTCCCGGGGTTGGCATCGTATGCGTTCCCATCTGGATTGACCATGGGAACAAACCACATCTCTGTACCGTCAACCAGATCGGTAGCCACACTGTTGCTGCCGTAATGGGTTAAAATCCACTCCATCACATCCGTGCAAACCATTAAACTGGCTTTCTCATCGCCATGAATATTGGCGATCACTCTCAATTCGGGCTCAAACTCTTCAACATCACAGTTAGCCGATATTTTAACAGCCCAAATGGGCCGGCTCTGAACGCTGCTTCCAATCTGGATCAGTCGGGCAATGGCTGGATGGCTGTTGACCAGATCCGTTACCCAGGTTTCAAAGGAATCCGGATCAAAATAAGAGCTTGGAATCTGCGTATCTTCCGCATGGGACAGGTCTTCAATCTCATGTCCCGATATCTCTTCAATGAAACTGTAGGGAACATCCAGACTGTTCAGTAACTGCAGGAGAGCTTTTTTGCCGGGAACAATGACATGACCGTCTTCAGTGAGGCCCATTCCACTAATTTTCCAGTCTTGTGCAACAGGCCTGAACTCTTCCCTGGTCAATTCAATTCGCACAGAGGGAGGATCGCCCGCCCATAAGGAGCCGAACGAGAAAAATAAAACCATCCAACGCATTGTACAAAACGCATTGCAACGCATGTCTCTGTGCATAGGGCCCCCTGCGTTCTATTCTAGACACTCACTGGTTATTCTACAACACGAAGGGAACACGATGTTAAGGCTGAAAAGAAAAAAGCACGGTGTTGCCCGCGGAAACACCGTGCTCTCAGGTCTGTGCCGGCTTGGCGTTCAGTCTTCTTTTTCCATGCTGGTATCTACTTCTATGTGTATTTTGCCACTTTCGTCCACCAACTTGCGGATGTTGATCAGGTCTTCTCCCGAAAAAATACATGTGTTTTCGTTTTTGCGTTCACCAAGAGTAACTGGAAGGTTGATGGACTCACCTTTGCGAACCACTGTGAGGATTATTTCATCGCCAGATTGCTGTTCACTCAGGACATCGGTCATATCCGATGATTCCCCAACAGAGATATCACCCAGTGCGGTAATGACATCGCCGGCCTGAAGACCCGCTCGGCTGGCAGGACTATCCTCTTCCACTTTTTCAATTAAAACGCCTTCTTTCACACCGAAATACGCTGCCAACTGCTCTTCCAGTGTTTTTAAGTGGACACCCATGTAAGGTTGCGGTTCACCGATAAAAAACACTTGTTTGTTACCACCCAGCTTCTTGACAAGAAAGTTTTCGGGATGCTTGCCCAGTTTAACGGTCAATTCCTTAATTTCATCGTCTCTTTCAACGAAGATATCGATCGAGTCTTCAGGAGCGTAATCCTTTAAAATGTGTTTGATTTCTGCAATATCCTGAATGTCTTCACCGTTGAGCTTGATGATCAAATCCTCCTTGTTCAATCCGGCTTCTTCAGCACCAGAGTCTTTCAGTACATCGATAATGACGACTTTAGGGCCTTCACCCTGATCCACTTCTTTCAATGTAACGCCCATGAATGCGTCATCCTTGGAGCTGCACTCCAATCGCTTGACGATTTTCACTTTTTTCTTGTTGACTTGCTCTTCCTGGGCAAACCCGGAAAAAGACAAAACTGCTGCTGTTACCAATAAGATAGTATGTTTCATAAAATGCCTCCGATTTCCAGTTGACTGGTTGTTTGGTTGGTGTCTTTTGGATCTATTTCACTCATGACCATGACTTTTTGTCCGTTTTCCAGACGAATTCGTCTGATGGTGACGATGCGCTCTTCCTCTATTTTGAAGATGCGACTGTTCATGTTCGGGTAATTGGCATGAATCCATTGTTGAACGTACTGCTGATCGTTTTCCGCTGAGAAAAAGGCCTGCTGCACAGGAGTCAACTCCAGCGGGAGAGATGCCTTCTGCTCTAACCCATTGATTACAGGCTTGTTGTTTAACCAGGTATTAACCTTTCCGGGAACATTGGGTTTCAAAATGAACAAGGTCAACAAGCCCGCAAACACAAAGATAGCCCCTGTAAGAAACGCAAATCCCAGTGAAGCAAAGCGCACAGCGGAACTGGCAGCGGCATATTGTTGAATAATTCGGTATCTCAAATGCTCCTTGTAAAGCGGTACTTCAACTTCAGGCTTCTGACAGGTTTTCAAAACATTTTCTAAATTCTTCATTACAGAGCCCCTCCTTATCCATTATTTTTCTAAGTCTCTTTAACGCCCGGTGTATACGCATGGCAAGGGTGCCTTTTCTGATTTTAAAAATCGATGCGAGTTCTTCGTAACTCTTTGCCTGAAAGAACCTGAGTACCAGGAGACTGTTGTCTTCAGGACTGAGTTCAGCGAGCGATTTCTGCAGGGAGACATAAAAGCGATCCCTGGTTCTGACTCTCTCTGCTTCTTCAATTTCATCCTTGAAAGGAGCTACCTGCAACATGGGCGTTGAACTGAACAGACGCAATCGCTGCTTTTTTCGAAAAAAGGATTTCATTTCATTGTGCGCGATTCGGTAGAGCCATGAGGAGAAGGATCCCCTGGACCAACGATACTTCCACAGATTCTTCATCGCTTTGAGAAACGTGTGAGCGGTTAGGTCTTCTGCGTCAGCCACACTGCCGACACAGTGCAGATGATAATTGAAGATATCGGGAAACCATTCCTCGTAGAGGGATTCAAAGTCCCTGCTTGCTCCATTCTGATCTTTAATAATGTATTGAAGTGACAAGTGACCATCCTGTTTTTTTTCAAAAGTCACTTTAATATACGCAGCAGTTTCGTATCATCACCTGTTTTTTTAAAAAGATTTTTGCTGGAACGCTCTTTCAGGGTTACAGCACAACCTTTTGCGGCCTGGAAAGAGCATTTTCTAAGAGGAAAACCTGTGTTTGTAAAATGGATCTTTCAGCCAACGCGACTGTGCTTCTTTTTCAATACGGGCGTCTTTGCTTCACTTTTTTTCTTTTTACGAGGAGTAATGGCCAGGAGTTTATCGGATTCCATGGCCATGCTTCTCTCCGCTTCAATGAAGTGATTGCAACGGGTGAGCATCATCTCCAGTTCGGCCAGCAAATCACCTCTCATGCGTTTCATATCCGATATTTGAACGCGGAGCTCATCCAGATGGGATTTGGCATTTTCAAAAATATTCTCAGCCTGTAACTGACCCTCGCGAATAATGAGTTCGGCTTCCTTATGGGCGTTCTCCTTTATTTCGCGCTTAATCTGCTGGGCTGAAATGAGTGTATCCTTTAAAATTTTATCGCGATCGTCGGCTTCCCTGACTTTCTGCTTCAGAAACTCCAGCTCCTGGCTGATCTCCTGATTGTTTTTCAAAAGATGTTCCATCTCCTCCGAAACAGCATAGAGAAAGTGTTTGACCTCTTCCCTGTTGTAACCTCTCATGTTGGTACTGAATTCATGGTTCTGAATTTCAAGTGGTGTCGTCATACTGCCCTCCGGAACAAGTGCCGAATTTAATTCATCTTGGTATAAATACTAATGCAAAAAGCTAGTTAGCACCAGCACTAGATGGTGAAAATGTGATATCTATGGCTTTTTAGCGTTCATTCCCGCGATCATGGGACTTTTCTCATGGGGTTCAATTTCAATTCCGCATTGAACCGAAACGGTACTTGACACAGAACCGCATATCAGTTAGATTGGCTAGGCTTGAAGTGCACCTGTAGCTCAGCTGGATAGAGTACCAGACTTCGAATCTGAGGGTCGGGGGTTCGAATCCCTCCAGGTGCACCACCGAGCTTTTTTTACGGTACCATCCAGATTACCCACTTAATACCAGGAATTCAAAGAAAAACAATCAGGCGTTGCTGTCGTGTGTTCGCAGCGAAACAGGCATCTTTTAGTGAGATTCTTTTATAGTTAAGGAGCGATTGATGACCGCGAACAACAAAAGCAGGGTTCCTGACACGACTGCATCGTTTCACGCATCATCCAATACGTCCATGAAGGCGCTGACAGAGAAGACGGCTTTACCCGGACCCGGTTCTCCGTAGCCCGGTGGAATGGGGAGTTGGTATGTTTTGAAAGTGGCTCGCCACGCCAGCAGCAGCTTGCAGAAGTAAGCGAGCGGCGGCGGATCGTGAGGCCCCAGCGCGGCCAGCGGTTCTGGACACCAGGTGGTGAATCGGGGCATAATTTTACGCGACATGAACCAGTCCAGACCTTCTGTTGTGTGTTCAACCGCCCGATCCACATCGGTAAACCCGCACCTGGAGTTCATTTCCACGCCGCCGACAAAATTGGGAATCACATTTTCATGACCGAACACATCACCGCTCTCAACCACGCGGTTAATCCAGTTTTCAAAACCGATGACTCTTTCTTTTCCGGGGCATATTTTCGCAAAAAGCTCCTTCCCCCAGACTTCGTAATTAGGGTGGTAAATGGTCAAGCCCGCCTGTTTCAAACGCTCACATTCCCTTACGGGAAAGGCCTGAATAACCGCTTTTGAAATCCAGCGGTTGGGAAAGCGGCTCTCAATGGCTTCAATGTACTGTAAGTAGAAATCCACTTCATCCACCTTTTGAAGGGTATCGATAATGGAGCCGCCGGTTAAGGTGTAGGCCTTGGCCTCGGTATCGAGACGGTCGATGTGTTCAAGAGCTTCAAGCACCTCGTCCACATTTTTAATGCCGGTGTAGACTTTGCCCGCTTTGCGCTGTTGAATGAAATTCCTGTTCAGTTCGCAAAAACGGCACTGCTCTTCCCTTTTGAAATACTGACACATTCTAAAAGCAGTTAGGTAAATGAGGTATCCCCATTCGAGAACGGGAGCAATTTCACCCATGGGTTTTCCACTGGAGAGCTTTTCGTGATAAAAGGGCGGCACGGGATGATAAGCCACATCGGCCAGGCGGTTCGTTTCACAAAAAAGGCATAGTTTCCCGTCTTCCAGATCCACGTGATAAGGTGAGCCGGGATTGATGCGAACAGAGATCACCGTTGACCGCAGGGCGAAAGGACCGCCTGACAGCCTTATTTCTTCCGGCACACGCAGGTGTTCTTTCCGCTGCATATCTTTAATTTCAATCAGATCAAAGGAAAAAATGAAATAGTCTTTGGGTTTGAAGCCCGCCGCGATGTTCATGGCCGCTTCGGAGAAGCGAACACCAAGGCGAAGGACATCCTGTTTGACAATGGCCTCAGGAGGCAGATCCGTAAAGGAATCGACATGGTCACTGAGCTGCCGGTAAAAGGACATTAAACCACCCTCTGATGGAAGTCCGCCTGACTGTCGCGAGCGGTTTTCCTGAACACGGGTTCAAAGCCCTCTGAGCGGCATTGACGAATGACGGCCCCGAGATCTCTGTTTATGACAGCTCCCGCCATTTGAGTGACTTCATCTTCAAAGGGAATATCGAAATCGTCTGCGCCGTAGTGTAAGCCCGTCAGCGCGTGCTCGTTTTGCGTGAGAACCGATGTGCGAATGTGTTTGACATTGTCCAGAAAGATGCGGCTGACAGCCAGGTGACGCCAGTAATCCTCGCGCGCCAGCTCTTCACCACCCAAAACAGTGTGATCGGGCTTGTAACTCCAGCATAGGAAACTGAACAGACCGCCATGGGTTTCATCTTGCAGAGCTCGTACCCGCGACAGGTGCTCCAGGCGCTCCTCAATGCTCTCATCAAAACCGATGACCATGGTTCCCGTGGTCTGAACTCCGGCCTCGATAATCTGTTTCTGCGCGTCCATAAAATCATCGGCCGTGTATTTCTGAGGACTGTGACGCTTTCGAAACGCGTTGGTGAGTACTTCCGCGCCGCCGCCGGTGATCCAGTGGTTACCGGCCTTTTTCAGGGTGGCAGCCGCTTCGTAATAGCTTATTTTGGCTTTCTTGGCCACATACATCAATTCGGCAACGGTCAGGCCGTAAAATTCTATGCGCTCACCGTATTTTTTCCGTATATCGCGGAAGAGTTCGCAGTACCAGTTGATACCCAGCTTGGGATTGAAGCCGCCGTTAAAACCGACGAAATCACCACCCAGAGTCATGATTTCATCCATTTTCTCGAATATTTGCTCACGGGACAAAACATAGCCCTCAGGGGAATTGGGTAATCGATAAAACGCGCAGTAATCGCATCTTGCCACGCAGACATTGGTGTAATTGACAATTCGCATGATTAAATAAGTGGCTCGATTGCTCTTGTGGTAGCGGCTTCTCGCGATCCCCGCCCATGTTCGCAACTGATTCAGATCCGCGCAGCGGTACAGCCAGGCGGCCTCTTCCGTGTTAATTCTCTCGTTATTCCTGATCTTTCTGTCTATGTGTTCAATCAAGCTCATCTCCTAAACTGCGCCCTGTATTCACTCGCTATGGATCTTAGCCCTTCCCTGATATTTTCTCAAGCTCATCTTTCCATCTCACGCCGTAAACAAGGTGGTTTGTAAAAAAGATTTGACACGCTATTCCTGATGACCGAGCCAGAAGATAAATGGTTCACAGAGTTGGGATCACAGCTTGACCCACTTTACACATCCAGGCATAATAAAGATTCGGAAATTACGAGTGGAACCTCAGTCTAAACACTCGTCATGAAAGGAAATAACAGTCAAACATGAATAGCATTAAATGGAATGATCAATACATTACAGGTCACACAACCATTGACTTTCAACACAAAATACTGGCTGGCATCATCAACGACCTGATTGAAGCAAAAAGGAATGAAGCCGCCGATGAACTCTGGGTGGATGTTGTCGTCGATGAGTTGATGAGTTACACCCAGTATCACATTGCAACAGAGACAGAGCTTATGAAAAGCTACCACTATCCAGGCATAACCGACCACTCAAGCAAATACGCCGATTTTGTTCGTGAACTCAAAAAGCTGAGCGGCAAACACACAGCGGAAAAGACAAAACTGACGGATGACCACCTTACCTTTCTGAAAAACTGGCTTGTGGACCACATTGCCGTTGAGGGTAAAAACCTTTGCCGGTTCCTGCAGGAAAAAGAGGACTACAAATTAAATGGAGTTTAGCAATGAAAGGAGCAGGCGGAACTGACGGTGGAATTGAGCGTTTCCCCATTGGGTTGATCGTGATCATCGCCGGAGGTTTACTTTGCTTAAACTCCACTCACGTTCATGATCACTTCTCCCGGGATCACAGCTTCCATCTTCACGGGTTTCACCTCACCACAGGCATGCTTATAATTCCCTTTCTGTTTGTAGTGGGTAAGATCTATTTCAACACAACGAACAACCTGGTCAAACGCTGCTCTGATTACGATCCCATTTGGCACTATTTCGTCCATTCGCTTCCGCTTCAAACACATGACAGCTGTTGCAGTGCTAATCATTACGGGTCTCTTATTTCGGCTCTCTTGACAGGCAAAACAGGTCTCTTGGTGAACGCCCCGCAAACACTCAGAAAAACAGGCATTCTTCCAGGAAATGAAGAAAAGAAAGAAGACAGGTAAACCGTCTTTTCCCATCCCGATTGACATCGACAAGAGGAAACAACATGGCACATTTAGGATTATCTACAACAATTGAATCAGCAGACGTTCTTGAGAAAACCATTCAACGGTTTCGCAAAAAGGGCATTAAGCTGCCCACCTTTGCAGAACTGGAAAAACCCTGCCTAATCGATGAAGCAACGGTGAAGCGTCTCGAAGATATCGATCCGCACAGTCCAGACCCCTTGAATCTGTATCGCATCCACTGGTACAACAGGCCGGACAGCAGGGGTTTCGCCGATTGTCCCCACTCCATTGAACTGCCAACGGAACTCACCGGAGTTGAAGCCAGGATCGTGGTCATGGTGGGTGCTCACTTCCCCATGATCGATGCCCATAAAGTGTTGGCCGCCTACGGCTGTCTGGCTCCCAGGCTGATTACCGGTCAGTTTGACCCGCAAAAACACAAAGCTATTTGGCCTTCTACGGGAAACTACTGCCGCGGCGGTGTGGCCGTCTCGCGAATTATGGACTGCCGAGGTGTGGCTATCCTGCCGGAGGAAATGAGTCAAGAACGCTTCAACTGGCTGAAAAGCTGGTGTCTGGCAGAGGAAGACATCATCGCCACACCCGGCTGTGAAAGCAATGTCAAGGAAATCTACGATCAATGCAACCAATTGGATGTGTGTCCTGAGAATATCATTTTCAATCAGTTTTCTGAATTCGGCAATGCCCTCATTCACTACACCTGCACCGGTAAAGCCCTTGAACACGTCTTTCAAAAGCTGTGTGAAAAAAATGGCAATCTCCATCTCAAAGCCTTTATTTCCGCCACAGGTTCGGCAGGAACACTGGCTGCCGGCGACTATTTGAAAGAGAACTACCACAGTCAAATTGTCGCGGTGGAGGCACTGCAATGCCCCACGCTGCTTTACAACGGCTTTGGGGGCCATAACATTCAAGGCATTGGCGATAAACACGTCCCCCTGGTTCACAACGCCATGAACACCGATTTTGTAGTTGCCATCAGCGATCAGAACACCGATCACCTCTTCACACTCTTCAACATGGATGCAGGAAAAGAGTACCTTCAACAACGCAAACGCGTTCCCGCAAGCACCTGCGAAGACTTGAAATACTTCGGCCTTTCATCTATTTGCAACATTCTGGCCGCCATTAAATACGCAAAGTACCATAAGCTGGGCTCTGATGATGTTTTGATGACGGTTGCCACCGATTCCGCGGAAATGTATCAATCTGAAAAACAAAAGGTTCTCGGCAAGGAGGAATTCGCTCCATTCAATAACATCTGCGCCGCTGAAATCTACAGTCAGTACCTGGCTGGTTTGGGAACAGATCACATGCAGGAACTTACCTACAGGGACAAGGAACGCATTTTCAACCTGGGATACTACACCTGGGTGGAACAACAGGGCATCAGCATTGAAGATTTCAACAAGAGAAAAGATCCCTCTTTCTGGAAAAAGCTCAGGAACTACGTCGATGAGTGGGATCGTCTTATCGATGACTTTAACCAAAGATTGTCATGAAAGCAGCCGTCACCCTGAGTTGCCCGAACTGCGGGTTTACCAGCCCCGTTTCAAACGGGCAACTCCTCTTTGCCTGCCCCGGTTCCAAAAAGGGCGGACAGCACATTTTGCAAAAAAAGCTGAACCATCCGGTTCCAATACACGGCGAAACAAACCCTTATTTGAGATTCAGGGAGTTCTTCTTTTCCTACCATGCCGCGAAATATCTCGATGTGGATTACAATCAGACCGTGCTGGAGATTGATTCGCGCTTCAAGAAGCTCTTTGGAAAAGGGCTGAGTGTAACTCCGCTGACGAAATACCAACCCAGTTCGCGCTTGTCCGGCTCATTGTGGGTCAAAGATGAAACCGACCAACTAACGGGCAGTCATAAAATAAGGCACGTGGTGGGTTCCCTGATCTACCAGGCCATTCACAAAAACACCATAAAAGATAAAAAACTCTCCATTTACAGTTGCGGTAACGCGGCCTTGGCGGCAGCAGCCGCAGCGAAAGCCGGCGGCAGGGCTATAGAAGTGTTTCTACCAGACCATGTCCACCCGCTGATTGAGAAGTCTCTTGCTTCCCTGGGCGCTTCAACCGTGATATGTCCAAGGCGTGCAGGTGAAACGGGTGATCCGAGTTACAACGCCTTCAAGACCTCGCTTACACGAGGCAGTTTGCCCTTTTCCTGTTCCGGACCCGATAATTGGTCCAATATTGAAGGCGGCCAGACACTTTTCCTGGAAATCACATCACAACTACAGAGCCGGAACATGCCTGACAATGTCTTTATTCAGGTTGGTGGAGGCGCGCTTGCCTCATCGGGCATTCAGAGCCTGAAAGAAATGCTTTTCTGCGGTCAGATCGACCGTTTGCCGCGTATCTTTGCCATTCAAACGGAGTCGTGTTTTCCTCTGGCGCGCGCGTATTTTGCAATTTACAGACAAATAGCGCAGCAATTTAATCACCGAATCTGCCTGCGGTCCACTTCACCGTCTGATATCCTGCAATACACGCAGGAACACGTGGATGAAATCACGGCGGTCACTTCAGAGATCGCGGTTGTTTTTGACCATTCAACGGTTCAGGCCATTTTAACCAACTCCCTCAAGCAGCCCAGCCTGGCAAAACCCTGGCCATCCATTCCCAGGAGCATTGCCCACGGTATTCTGGACGATGTGACTTACGATTGGTATGCCGTCATAAGAGGGCTCCTTGAAACCGGAGGCTGGCCGGTTCTGGTCAGTGAAACCGATCTGAAAGAAGCCAATCAATTCGCACGCCATCTCACGGGCCTACCCGTTGACCACACGGGCAGCAGCGGACTGGCCGGCCTGCTGAAATTGAGTCAAAAGGCGGCATTAACCCGAAATCTAGTTGTTTTTACAGGCAGGGACCGCAATGAACATCGATAAAAGCAGTTTAAGCGTTCATCGTCAGGTACAGACCATTGACGATCTTCTGGAACAATACAGAGACGAACTGGATACGGATTTTGAAGCGTATCGGAATCACGTTTACCGCACATTCAACCTGGCGCTTGTTTACGCAGCGGTTGCCGTAAAAAACGATGCGTTTGAAAAAGCGGCCATGGCTTCCGTCTTTCACGCGTTGGGAATCTGGACAGACAACACCTGGGATTACATTCAACCTTCCATTGTGAGCGCCACGAAGTATTTGGTAAAAACCAGGCGCAAGCAGTGGATTCTCGACATCAGTTTCATCATCTCGGAACAGCTCAAACTGTCAAAATGTCGAGGGCCTTTCACGCCCCTGGCCGAAGCCTTCAGGAAAGCGGTCTGGCTGGATATCGCGATGTTCAAGGTTCCCACACGCCTCCCCAGAACCTTCCTGGCGGAATGTCTGGAAGCCTTTCCCCGCCGCGGATTCCACAAAAGAATGCTGGAATTGGGATCCATTTGGGCCAAAAGCCACCCTTTCAATCCGCTTCCCATGTTGAAATTCTGAATGGTGCGCCCTGAAAAAGGACTGCCCCTTCTTTGTGATTAATGAAAGACAGCCGGCATCAACTCTGACCAGCCGCTCTTTCGGTTTGCGCGGCTCAACGCATTTCAGTGTCTTGCTGTGATCCATGTAAAAAAACTTAGGTTGTTTCGGCTTTTCCAGCTGCCTGGTAGGCTTTTTGAAGTTTGTTTAACTTCTTCTTACCCAGCGGGCCCAGTTCGTTGACAGCGTTCATCAATCGGTTGCGGCAGACGTCGGAGCCCACTATTTCCATGCTGTCGAAGAGAGGCGGAGCCACCGTCTTGCCGCAAACGGCAACACGCACGGCGTGTGTTATTTCCCTTAGACTCCATCCCCGCATTGCAGCGATGGCCTGACAGGCCCGGTAGACATCATCGCGTTGAAAAGAGGTCAGTTTTTCAAGCTCCCAGATAAACATCTGAAGGATATCCCTTGTTTCCTCTGCTGTTTTGCCCTTGGGTAAAAGGCGTTCTTTTTCATATTCAAGATCAGAGAAAAACATGAAATCGCAGGCCGTAAAGAAATCACCCAGCTTGTGCAGGCGTTTCTTCATCATGGGCAGGAGCTTCAGGAGAAATTCACGATTAAACCGCCAGTCAACCAGTTCCTGAACAAGCTGTTCCGATTCCATTTCAACAAGGTATTGCTGGTTCAGCCAGGTCATTTTATCCAGGTCAAAAACGGGACCGGAGAGATTGACGCGTTGAACATCAAAGGAATCGACCATTTGTTGAAGCGTAAATTTCTCGGTATCACCGGGATAGGAATAAACCAATAAACCCAGGAAATTGAGCAGTGTCTGGGGAAGCATACCTATCTCCTTGTAGTAGAGAATGGAGGTTGGATTTTTTCTCTTGGATAACTTCGATTTATCCGCGTTCCTGAGCAGGGGAAGATGGTAAAAAACGGGCTTTTCCCAACCAAAATACTCGTAAAGAAGAATGTGCTTGGGCAGGCTTGGCAGCCACTCCTCGCCTCTTAACACATGGGAAATGCCCATCAGGTGATCGTCAACGACGTTGGCGAGATGGTAGGTGGGGAACCCGTCCGACTTCATCAGAATCTGGTGATCGATGGTTTTGTATTCAAAGCGAACCTCGCCTCTCAAGGGGTCCTGAATGACACAGCTTCCCTCTTCGGGTACATTCAAACGCACGGTATAAGGCGTTCCCTGGGCTTCCAGTTCATGGATCTCTTCTTTGGAAAGTGATCGGCAGTGTGCATCGTAGAGAGTGGAGTGCCCTTCTTTCAGACGTTCACCCCGCACGCGGTTGAGACGATCAGCCGTGCAGAAGCACTTGTAAGCGTGTCCCCTATCCAGCAGTTCCTGAGCGTGTTTCGTATAGATTTCGGTGCGCTCACTCTGTCTGTAGGGACCAAACTCGCCGCCTTTATCGGGACCTTCGTCCCAGGTTAAGCCGGTCCACTCAAGGGCATCCAGAATGGCTTTTTCGTATTCTGGCCTGGAACGGTTTTGGTCGGTATCTTCAATACGAAGAATAAAATCCCCGCCAAGTGATTTGGCAAGACAGTAGTTGAACAGCGCGGTGTAGGCCGTACCAACGTGGGGTGCACCGGTGGGAGAAGGTGCGATTCTCGTTCTAACTCTCTTCATGCTTTTTGCCTCGTTCATTTCTTTTTCGCTTTCTTTGCCCACGAATCACGCAGCCCAACCGTGCGGTTAAAAACAAGACCCTCTGACTCGGTATCCCGGCAGAAGTATCCCTGACGGAGGAATTGGAAGCGCTGGCCGGGTGTGCTTGTGCCGAGTGAGGGTTCCAGTTTGGCATTGCCCATTATTTGAATGGATTCGGGATTGAGATTGGCTTCATATCCCTCTCCGGATTCCGGATCCGACTCGGTGAAGAGGTGATCGTAAAGCCGGACTTCCGCATCCAGGGCGTGGCGAGCGCTCACCCAGTGCGAAGTGCCCTTGACTTTTCTGCCGTCATCGGACCAACCGCCCTTTGTTTTGGGATCGTAAGTACAGTGAACCTCGATGACTTCGCCGTTTGCATCCTTAATGACATCGGTACAGGTAACATAGTAGGCGTGTTTCAACCGCACTTCCTTGCCCGGTGAAAGCCTGAAGTACTTGCGCGGCGGATTTTCCATAAAATCGGAGCGTTCAATGTAGAGTTCCCGCGTGAAGGGTATTTCACGATGTCCCGCACTGGCGTCTTCCGGGTTATTCTCCGCTTTCAGCAATTCTTCTTTGTCTTCAGGGTAGTTGGTAATCACGACCTTGAGCGGATCGAGCACAGCCATCACTCGGGGTGCTCTCTTGTTGAGGTCTTCCCGCAGGCAGTGGTTCAAAAGGGCGATATCCACCGTACTATCGGCCTTGGCGACACCAATTCGATCACAGAAATCGCGAATGGCTTCGGGTGTGAAACCCCGTCTTCTCAGACCGGCAATGGTAGGCATGCGAGGATCGTCCCAGCCTTGAACAATGCCCGCGTTAACCAGGTTCAGCAACTTGCGCTTACTCATCACGGTATAGGTTAAATTCAGCCGTGCAAATTCTATTTGCTGCGGGTGACAGGGAGCGCTGACATTTTCAATGAACCAGTCGTAAAGTGGGCGGTGGGCCTCAAATTCAAGGGTACAGATAGAGTGCGTAATGCCTTCAAGCGCGTCGGACAGACCGTGAGTGAAATCGTACATGGGATAGATTACCCAGTCATCTCCCGTTCGATGATGATGCGTACGCATAATGCGATAGATTACGGGGTCACGCATGTTCATATTTGGAGAGGCCATATCGATCTTGGCTCTCAACGTGCGCGAACCGTCTTCAAACTCACCTTCTTTCATTTTCTCGAACAGTTCCAGGTTCTCTTCAATACTCCTGTTCCTGTAAGGGCTTTCCCGGCCTGGCTCGGTTAAGGTACCGCGGTACTCCCGCATTTGGTCAAAAGTCAGGTCGCAGACAAAGGCCTTGCCTTTTTTAATAAGCTCGACCGCAAAAGTATGCAGGTTCTCAAAGTAATCGGAAGCGAAATACAACCTGTCGTCCCAGTCAAAGCCGAGCCAGTGGACATCATTCTTAATGGATTCGACGTATTCAATTTCCTCCTTGGACGGATTGGTATCGTCGAATCTCAAGTTACACATGGCACCGGGGTAGTCGTTGGCAATGCCGAAATTCAGGCAAATGGACTTCGCGTGCCCAATGTGCAGATAGCCGTTTGGTTCCGGTGGGAAACGAGTATGAACGCGCTGCCCGTTTTTTCCCGTCTCCAAATCCCGATCGATGATCATTTTGATAAAATTTCTGCTCTCTTTCTTTTCCGGTGCTTCAGGCGTGCCCATACTTCCTCCACTACATCAAATTATCCTGCGGATCATAGCATTGATAGCGCGAAAATGGCACCTAAAACCTGTTTCAAACTCACTTCAGCACAGGGAGAGACTTTGGGTGCGCCCGTTGAAATCAGGCACAGTGATTTCATTGAGAAAAAGATGGGAATTGAGCTCTGAAGATAGACAAAGCTTCAAGGTCCGAAGACCGGGAGGCCGTTAAACAGCCGGTTATTGGAACTGTTAACGACCGGAACAGTATGCTGCGACTCGCTTACTGCGAATCACAGGGAAGAACCTGTTCCATATTGATATGAAGGAAATCCAGAATATCAATAAGTTGACTGCCGCTCACATCCGGCGGCCCCGGTGTTCGCCAGTCGGGGCAGACATACAATAAATCTTCAATGGTATTGCAACCATCGCCATTGGCATCGGCATAGATGAGTCCATCTGATACCAGAACGCGGTATGTTTCGCTGTAGACCGCATCGGATTGGGTATCGACCCGAATTTCGAAATCGGTCGTCTCACTTAAATAGGGCAGCGTGACGGGGTTCTGATTTTCACCGAACACCGTTGAAGTACTCAGGTTTTCCCATTCCCAAGCAGAACCCGAGCAAATGGTTGCTTCAAGCGTTTCGGGACTGAGTCCTTGTACGTGAATGAGCTGCTCGACAACCAGAGGTTCATCGCCAACTGTGACCATGGTAATTCCGCTGGTCACGGGCCCTGAGCAGTCATCCCAAACCAGGCATTCGTAATTTCCTTCATCGGTGGTTTGTACGCCGGTAAACTGGAGCGTAAAAGCGGTCTCACCATTTAGGTTGGAACCATTTTTTCGCCATTGATAACGAAGCTCACCCAGGCCACTGGCTTCGACTGTCAAGGCAGCATTTTCGCCAAGACAGAATTGAGTGGAGGCGGGAAGTGTGTTGACAGCCAGTTCAACAACGGACAATTGTGCAGTGGAACTGGTTACCGACCCACAGGTGTTAGATACAACACAAGCGTAGGAACCCGCATCTGCTGACTGGGCATTGTCCATACTGTAGCTTGGTGAATTGGCACCGGAAATGCCCTCACCGTTATAATACCATTGATAAGTCAGTGTACCGCTGCCCTCGGCTGCGACAAGGAAAGTGACATTCGAACCAGGACAGACGACTCTTGACGTCGGCTGGGTCGTTAAGCTCACGGGCTCAGATACAGTGAGAACCGCTGAGTCAGAAGTAAGAGTCCCACAGGGGTTTTCAACGACACAGTCGTAATGGCCTGCATCTGAGGAATCAACCTGGTTCAAGGAAAGTGTGGCAGCATTTTGACCATTCAGGTTCACTGAATCTTTACGCCACTGGTAGTTCAGGTCACTGCCTTCGGCTGTTACGCTAAAGGTGGCGTTTTCACCCGTACAAACAGTCTGTGAATTGGGTTGGGTCGTTATAGAGGGTGAATCACAGGAAGCAAAACACGATGGGTTCAAGTTGTATTGGGTGACAACATGCGCGTTCATCTGGTTAGCAACACGTTCCGGCGACACGCCATAGGGATGCCCTTCACCAAAGGTAAACGTGATATTGGACAATCCGCCGGTCAGCAAATGACAGTAGCTCATAATGGTTCCATTGGCACCGCCTACACTGCCTCCCGTAAGACTTCCCGAACCGGGAAGTGCTGTACCGCCACACCAACACCCTGAAGATCCACATTCACCGCCATAGCAGGAATCAACCGGATTGGAAACACCGCCAATACCGCCATAACAATGGGTGTGAGGAGAGCTGAAATTATGACCCATCTCATGAGAAACAGAGAGTACATCCCAAACAATGGCTGGGTTACTCATGTCGAAACTTCCATCCAGACCCATACTGAAGCCGTACGCGCCGCCGTAATTGTCAAATGCCGGAGTTAAATTACATCCCGAGGAGCTCAAATCCACATTAAAAGCACCGCGACAGAGTACACCCACCCAGGCAATACCCATGGCCATTGTTTTTCCACTCAAGAAATGAGCCGTTGTTCGGGAGACATCGTTTCGATTGTCATTCCAGTAACGACCAAATTCATACAGCCCGCAAGCGGCATTCTGCTGAGTCCAGGGATCGGTTGTAGACCAGAGGAACAGATCGCCAATGACGAGTGACGTGTCCACTTCAGATTCGTAAACAACAGATCCATAGGCAATTAAGTCGCCCGCGTAATTGGTTGCATCGGTTGTATTACCGCCAAACAAGGCCAGGTATTCCTGATCCGTTTCAATACCAAGTACGGCTGTGTAAGTGGCTCTGGTTCCGTCTATGTGCTCAGGAACCGGAGGCCCGGCCTGGACTGAGTCCACAGTCTTGACATCCTCAAGGGAATCGGATAAACACCGGTACGGTTTTCCCATGGTCTTCAATTCGCCTTGTTCTATTTGTCTGGAGGTCAAACCGAAGCCCTTTTGTCCCCCCAACACCCAGAACTCACCGTCCAGGTGAATCAAGCCTCTTAGGGTATCGTCTTCCAGAATACTGAGAACCATCCAGGAGTGCCGTTTGCCGGGCAGCTTGCCTCTTAAATAGACATTTTTAGGTACCGGCAAGAACTGCTGACCCGATTCCGTGTTTAAAATGACGCGACTGTCAGGAGCAAAAACGCGATACCTTTCCAGCGTCACCTGGATTGAACCCCGTTCTTCGGAGAGGTAAATTTCATCCATCTCGAAGGTCTGACCAAAAGACAAGCTCCTCCCAAGCTCCTGTATATCGGATGAATAAAAACTGATAGTTTGTGCGTTAGCCATCAAATTAATAGTAGTGAATAGAATCAGGCAAGCTTGCATCTTTTGGCCCCCTAAAGAAATGTACGGCCTGGATCCGGCAAAGTGCAGGGTCCAGACCACCTAAAACAAGCGTAAGCGTTATAATTTACTTTAAGTTAGAGCTTAATTAACTAAAAAGTAAATTTCACACTTTCATAAAAAAGAATACAGTAAAAAAACAATTTAATCCAGCCCCAAACTTCAAAATATCACACGGTCACAATAAAGTTTCTTCCCAAGCAGGTCTGATTCCAGCCGCACAGGTTTTAAATCGCATGGGGTTTCAGCAAATTCTTAATGACAAGACAGGGGCTTGGCCTGCTTGTGATCAGCGACAATTAAAAGTACCCGGCGTTGACTCCAATGATAACAACAGAATAAACAAACTAGCCCTCCTTTTTATTAATGCACAACAGTACGAGTATGGCAATTCCAAATATATGAAGAAGAGAGTTGTGTATATTCCAGCTGGCATACTGAAATAGCGAATCTGTCATTTTTGTTAAATGAAACGGAGTACTAAAGAACAAATGATATGAATAATTTGAAATAGTTTTGACTAGCGGTATGTCAAAAGGTATAAATCGGGCTCTAGATTCCAAAATTATGGGTAGAATAAAAACAAATAAAATAGAGAGCAGATAGTTTGATCTATTGTATTTTAGTCTACATGATACCATTAAAAGAATTGATGATGATATTGTAGCGATCATGACAATTGAAAAAACCACCTGAATCAAATTAGGGCAAATATAATTAAATTTAACATGCCATACAACTAAAATAGCCACAACAGGAAAAAGCAGAGCCAAAAACTGAGTTATTATCATAAAGAAAAGTATAGAAAGAATAAAAAAGACTTTATTTTTGAATTTCATCAGAATGAGAAGAGAATGCTTTTCTTCTAAAACATGGGACAGAAAATGTATTAGCTGTATTACAAGTACCAGAAGAATGAATAACATTAAAAACTTAACTAAATCTGACACAAATAATCGGTTTGTAGTACCCCTGTATAAAACATCAATAATTCCAGTTTTGTCAGTTAATATCGTGACGTTGAAATATAAAGGCAAAAAGAAAACATAGCAGAGTAAATAAAAAATCAACAGAGTCTTTGAGAAAAAAAACGCCTTCCAATAAAGCAGAAATGAACTTTTTAGCATGGATTTTCTATCCTTTTTTTAATCTGAAATAAATGTCAGAAATATTTTTATTAAAGCCATCATTTTCAATTGTATGGGTTAGTTGTCCATTTTGCATTATTCCAATTTTATTGCATGTATCTCGAACTTCATCCAGTACATGAGAGCTTAAAAGGATTGTAACGTTATTGAGTCTCTGTTCGTGTATTAAATCCTTAAAGTTTTTTCGGGAATCAGGATCTAGCCCATCAGTCGGTTCATCAAAAAACAAGAATGAAGGTTTGCCCAAAAGTGCATTTATTATCAATAACTTTTTCTGTGCTCCTTTTGAATAATCTGCAATGCGTTGATGAATTTCGGTAAAAAACAAACAGTTTGAAAGGTATTCTAGTTTTGTTTCGTCAAGGGGGCTTTCTATACCCTGCATTAAAGACAGATAATCATATCCAGTGATATATCCAGGAATGTTAATTGATTCAGGTACATATCCACAGTAATAGGCAATTTTTCTGCCTTTGATAATATGATGCTCATAAATGGAAACGTCCCCCTTGAACGGTGTCATATTTCCTAAAAGAATATTAATTAGTGTAGTTTTACCAGCACCATTTGGCCCAATAAGACCATATGTATCACCTGCATTTAAGTTTATGTTAATATCCTTTAGAACTAAACGGCTTTTTGTGTATCTGTATGATACATTATTGCATTTTAAGGTAAGTGTCTTTTTCATATCCCCAAACTTGTATACCTCTGTTATTTTATTCCATCCATAAATTCATACTTGAAACAGGAGGTTTTTTCTTCATCTGTTGCAAGTAAAACCTTCTGACCGATAGAAGTGACCCATCTAGATTCTTCGGGCAATAACCCATGCCAAACTCTTTTTCCAGTATATGAATAAATAAAAATCTCACGATTTTTATTTGATTCAAGGATATCTCCCAGCAAAACGCCAATTAGCTTTTCATGATGCATTCCTTCGATTAAAAATATATCCCTAAAATAAAACTGAGTGGGTTTAACAGTAAATTTATCTATTGAAAGCTCTGGTAACTTGGGTTCATGAAAAGAAATCACTTGTTTCCCTGACTCATCGTATATTTTAATCAGGTTATTAAACATACTCGCTGTGATGATAAACCCTTCTTGGTCTACTTTTAAATTAAAAGGGCTCCATATCATAGGCTCGTCTTCTTCTTTTTTAACAATCAATGTATTCAAAAGAATACCATTTGAGTTAAATTTATTTATAAGAATTTCGTCGTAACGATCAAAGCGGGGAATGTATATATTGTTTTTGGAATCAACTGCCAAAAAAATACTTGAATATCCAATTTTAAATGTATTAATAAAGTTTAATTGGCCGTCATAACACGTAACCTGACCAAACATATCCAACACAGCAACAAAATCATCGTTAACACCTATATTTGCTAACTTGTTGAATTCTCCGGGTCCTCCACCTTTTCTTCCAACTGATTTTGTTGTTTCATCTATATTAATTTTATGGACTTTACACTCTCCTGTATCAACCACAAAAACTGAGTTAGAATTTGAGTCAATTGCTCTTATAAATATAAAATCCCCATCAAGCTTATCAATTAGCTTAAGGTTCGTCATGCTGGGTTGGGAGAAAGCTGATTGGGATGTTGGCAAGTTATCGCTAGAACAACTTACCAATATCAAAGGTATTGAAAGTATTATAAATCTAAGAGGGTTGGACATTGAGCCTAAACCAATAATCCAATAAACACGTCGATTTGCAAGCACCTCTTTCGATTCCACTAACAAATATATTGCCTGGAAATTTGTCATCACACCATTGCAAACATCCAGTGAATTCTATCTCGCTCCGGTTTTCTACACTTAAGTCACCACCATGGTCCTCTTCCGCAACTGAAAGCAAAAGTGAGGTAGCACTTAACATAAGAATAAACACAGCCTTTTTCATGTCTCCGCCTTAACCCTCAAATAAGCAATCCACATGCGCCACAAGTGCAGCTCCATGACATGCAGCCCTTTGAAAGCCGTCCACGATAGAATCATTCTGAAATAAGTCATTGCCATAATCAAGATTCCGATTAAACGCTTCCGCACACCTGATGGCATAAGGTTCAACGCTGAAAACTCCGATAGAACTGAATGCTAAAAACAATATTGGAAATGCTATTTTTATCTTTTTCATAATGAAGCTCCGTATACTTAAATATAATACACTTTTCCCACTTCATTGGGCAAATAGTTCGTATTTGCGTATTCCAGTGAAAGTGAGCCAGTGATTTCATTGGAAAGAGAACCACTTTTTTTCAATTTCTGGAAAGGGTGGCCACCTTGACTGGAATCAGGGTCAAGGGCTTAAAAATACGAATTGACGTTGGATAACATACGTTGTCAACTTATCACCTCCTGAATGAGTTCAGGAGTGTAGATTAAACAAATTGATTTAAAAATATCAGGCGGCTTTTAATAAACGCTTACCCAAATTTGGAAATCTTGAATGTGGATCATGCCAAAAGGAGCTTTTAGAACCATTAAGGAAAAATGGAATTAATGGGAAAAAGTAAAAACCTGAAATTCCATCTAAGAGAGGTAATATTTATGCTAATAAATAAAAGAGAGACAGAACAAAAAGCTGATTGTAGGCAGACTGACCCAATGTAAGGAAAATACAGTGAATTTTAAGACTTTCAGAAAGGGATCAGGCAGCTTCCTTTTTTACTCTTTCTCAAACCAAACGTATCTTGTGGTGCAAGCCCCCTACCCAGGGTGTGGATACAAGTATAATTGAAAGTTCAATACAAATCGATTCTGTAAATGATATAAAATTGACACCTGAAGAAGAAGAGAACGATGAAAAGAACGGGTAGAAAAATTATTAGTAATCCGATATCTGTGATGCGTGAACACGGGGAGAGCTTCGAATATGATGAAAAATTTAAAGTGCCCACAATGTAATACATATTCATTTATCAAAGGAACACTCCTAGAGTTTATTGGTCAAAAAGGTTGGAAATGCAGGAAGTGTCGTACCAGCCTTACCTTTTCACCTGCCAGATCAAAACTCATTATCACAATATGGGCAGGGTTGTCACTGCCAGCCATTTGGGGTCTGCTCTGTTTACCCTATGTATTCAAAGTTTTAATTATTCTTTTCTACTCGTCATACCCCTTATTCAGTAAGGTTGATGAGCAAACGGTTAAACAAATAAATATTTGTTCTAAAGGAAAAAAGAGAAAGTGAATTTAAGTTGTCCGTCCCAATAATAATGGATGAAACTTTGGATGGAGAGATGAAACTTTAGTCATATTGAACGCCACCTTGGAAATTGATGTGTAAGCGATCATTAAATTCCATTATCGCCTTAATATCAATACCTTGCCCATGGGGTCTTACAACTCCCTTAATGGAAGGGAAATCAAACAAGAATGACAAGTCTTCCCGTTGGAACCGGTAAAAATAATTGTCGTCGACCGATAGTTTTAATTATCGCGGATCAGCTTCCAGCTGCTTTTCAGAAAAATACTTTGCTGCATTTAGAACTTCTAATCCCATAAGCTTACCATCCTTATCGAACAGTAAGCCTATGTCACCACACAATTCCTTTGGCCATATTTCCCTTGTAAAATACTTGTTTTCTTTTTCTATATCAACAAACCAAATAAATAAAGCATCAACTTCAGGATCATATTCAAACTTCATGATATACAACTCCTTAAAACCTGAAATCTTTAGTTGTTTTCTTGATAGAAACTGTTTTTCTCAGTTAAATCAATAACAACTTCTGCATTTCTGTGCCTGAAATTTTTAATTACATTACCTCGATGTTTCCCTGTTCCTAATTCTGTGGCAACAGTACTATTTTTTTAGCGAATACACAACTGGTCAACTACATATTCTGCTCTTTTAGCCCATGCATTAGATAGACGACCAACACTCTTTAATAATTTTATAGACTCATTAGTGTCACCAATAGCGTTCTTGATAATCGCCAAATAGATTTTTTCTATAGGCATTTAAAAAATATTACAGTCAGACTCAATAACTATGCACTGAAAGTGCATAGGTTATAGGTTGGACTGAAAGTCCTGGGTGTTTCTCATTCCAGGATCATATTCCCCACATCTTTGTTTG
>PDWI01001796.1_pt1 | contig 35385 bp, 34 predicted proteins | sample 1430891 | NCBI WGS metagenome assembly PDWI01 (sample SAMN01162508, study PRJNA174530) | Oral metagenome, whole genome shotgun sequencing project. | biome: Marine environment; feature: Marine mammal; material: Swab sample of the gingival sulcus; isolation source: swab sample of gingival sulcus... | reverse complement strand
GTATAGGTAGTTATGAAAGATAAGAGTAAAATTACTAATATTTTTTTCGTCATAATTTATTTATTACAATAATTAAAGAATCCTATTTTTTCTAAATCTTCTTTAAGAGTTTTTTCTTCTTCTTCGGAAATACTTTGAAGCGGAATACGATTAGGTCCACAATCTAATCCAAGAAATTTCATAATTCTCTTACCGCAGACAATATTTCCTCTGTACTTTCCAAGTATGGAACAAAAGTCATGAGATTTTTTTTGAAGTTCTCTACAAGTGGCTAAATCATTTCTATCAAAAGCTGATTTCATATTTTTGTACAAACTGAAACAGTGATTATAAGTTCCGCCCACACCGGCTTTGTTACCAAAAGCAAGAGCATCGAAAAACATTTCGTCAATTCCCCAAAGCATCTCAAACTTACCGTTTGCAATATACTTACATTGTTCAAACTCATGGATATTAAAATCTGTAAACTTTATTCCAGCAAAATTTGGAATTTTATTATCAGCAGCTTCCAAAAATTTTATTAACGATAAATTAAAATTATTCAGAACAGGAATGTGATAAAAATAAAAGGGCAGTTCGGGAGCAGCGCCGGCAATTGCTTTACAATATTCCACAAACTCTTTATTTCTCTTTGGAGGCAAAAAAGCAGGTCCCATTGTTGCTACGCCCCAAGCTCCTATTTTTTGTGCATGCTTTGCCAGTTCAATTTGGTCTGTTACATTTGTGCCGCCCGTATGAACAATTATTTTAAGTTTGTTATTAGAAGCTGCCCATTTTTCCGCAAAGAGCATTCTTTCTTCGCGTGTAAGTAAAGCTCCTTCGCCCGAAGAGCCGCAAATAAATACTCCGTCAATTCCGTTTCGTTCAATAAAATCAGCATATTCAGGAATTAAATCATAATTTATTTTACCTGTAGCTTGCATTGGCGTAAAAGGTGCTGCAATAAATCCGTTAATTTTTTTCATATAATTTATATTTTAGTTTTTATTATTTTATCAATTAATTTCCAACTTGTAAAAAGCATTCGAGGAATGTGAAAAGGACCTTTCCAATAATTACCTTTTATTTCGGTAGAAAGTCTTCCATCTCGATGAAAATATCCGAACCACTCTCCATATTCTTTATCTGGGAATAAGTTAAAAGTATAATCATGAATTAGTTTATGTTGTTCTAAATACTTTTTATCATCAGTAATAATGAATGCGTAAAGTGATGCTATTATTGCCTCGCACTGATTCCACCAAAATTTCATATCGTGCCAATATTCGGTTGCCGGATAATTTTTTGCATCTTTAAAATATATTATTCCTCCGTATTCATTATCCCAACCCCAATTCCATGACCAATCAAAAATTTTAACACCAAGCTTTTTAATGTGTTCATCATTTTTGTAAAGCCCTTCCCGCATAATAAACCAAGCCGATTCAATTGCGTGCCCCGGATTTATTTGTCTGCCATCAAAGGTATCTATAAATTCTCCGTTAGCTCCAACTGTTTCGAGAAGTGCTTTATATTCATCGTTTAAGAAATCTTTTTCAATTTCATTTATAGAATTTGTTATTGTCTCTTCAATTATTTTGTCATCAGACACTTCTCTTAAAATTTGTGACATAACAATATTTATCATAATTTGACTATGACCTTTAGCTTTCCGAGTAGCTGAAATTATTTTTTCAGGTAAAAGATCATCTGAATAATAATACTTTAATATTAACTTAAATAAATTCAATGCTTTTTCTGCATATTCTGTGTTACCGCTTGCTTTGGAATAAGCAGCAAAAGCCATGCACGTAAATGATTCAGTAAATAAATATCTTCTTTTTCTAAGGGGTTTACCCGATTTATCCAGCATGAAAAACATTCTACCGTCTTTATCAAATCCGTACTTTTCTATAAAATCAATTCCATGTTTTGCAATATTCAGCCACTCCTCTTTTTGTTCTATTTCCGAGTAGAGCGTTGAAAGAAGCCAGACAAATCATTTCCTTTTCTATCAAGTGAAAAAAGAAAGCCTCCGTTTTCTTTATCAATGGAATTTTTAAGCCAAAAAGGAATATTGTCTTCAAGAAGATTAGTTTTATAAAATTCAGAGAGTATTTTTAGATGTTCAATCATTTTATTATTACCAGAAAAATATTTTATAATTTATTATTTAAATATATAAAAAGTAAACCGTTGATGAGGCTCTTTCACTTTTATCCAAAATTGTAAGGTAGGCTTTTAAGTAAACGCATCAAATTGTTTTGCTTTGCGGATAAAAGTTTGGTAGAAACACTTTTTGTATTTAGATTTTAGTAAATAAAATTTTGTACGGGAGGGTTTCTAACAACTTAGTTACAAGCCCTCCTGTACAGAGGTGAAAATTAAATATCTTCTACTTTTTTAATTTTAGCATTTTCTATAATTACATCATAAAAGTAACCTCCACCAAAATCCTTATCTACAGTAACAGTTCCTTCTATAATTATTGTTTCACCTACTTTTGCGGGTTGGTCGGAAGTAACGGTAACATCAAAAAATTGCTTATACTCGCTTCCGTCTTGAATATGAATCCAATTTCTATTCAGTATGTCGCCGTTATACTTCGTTACTACGCCTTTAATTTTAACTATTTTGCCTGCAAGTGCAATTCGCTTTTTATTTACATCGGCAACCGATATTCCATCTTTTAACGGTTCAACTTTTATAGGGGAATCTTCAACATCTTTTGAGTTAGCATCTCCACTGTGGGAATTAATCATATCGGGCGTAGTATTTTGAGACTTGTTAGAGGTGGTTTCATTTTTATCGGAAATAGTGTTAACAAATAAAATGCTTTCAAAAGTTTTATTTAGTGATTTACTTTTAAAGTTTTTCATTTCCATTGCATCGAAGAAATAATATTCATCACCAACTTTAACATTCATTTCTCTTACGGCAATCCAGATTTCCTTTCCGTTATTTTTTCCTTTTATAAAAGTATAACCACCGCCATTGATATGTTCAATTACTTCAATTTTATTTGAGGATTCCGAATTAGGATCTTCTTTTTTGTTTTCATTAGCACATGCGATAAATAGAAATACAGCAAGTATTAAAGTTAAAATATTGTTTTTCATTTTATTCCTCTTTGTTAATGTTTAATCTTTCAAAATTATTAAAAATTATTGATTAACAAAATAGTTAGATATTAATTTGTTGCTAATGCTACTCCAGCAAACCTGAATTACTACTTTTGAATGTTCCGGAAGTAACAATAACAACATAGAAAATAGTTTTTATAAATTATCAATAAAATAGTTTGACACTTTTCTATATAAATGAATAGCATCGTAACCGCTTACACCATGTCCGTGCCCGACATAAGGAAAGTAATCCAAATCTTTATCTAAGTTAGCTGCTTTTTTAGCAAAAGCTAGAGTATTTTGCCAAACAACAGTAGGATCAGAAGTACCGTGAACCAACAATAATTTATCTTTTAAGTTTTCAACATAGTTCAAGAGATTTGCTTTTTGATAACCGTCGGGATTATTCTTCGGAGTATCCATATATCTTTCTGTGTACATAATTTCGTATGTCTTCCAATCAATTACTGCTCCTCCGGCAACACCGACTTTAAAAGCATTGTTAGTTCTGAGCATAAGCGATATAGTCATAAATCCGCCGTAACTCCATCCGAAAACTCCAACTCTGTTTGTATCAACATAATTAAATTTGCTCAAATAATTTAATCCTAAGAGTTGGTCTTCAATTTCAATTGTTCCAAGTTTTCTGAATGTTGCTTGTTCAAACTCCAAGCCTCTGTTATCTGAACCACGATTATCAATTGTAAAAATGATAAATCCTCTTTGTGCCATATATTGGAACCAAAAATCATAACGCCCAAAGTACCATGAGTTATCTATCAATTGTGCATGAGGTCCGCCATATACATAAAAGATTGCCGGATATTTTTTTGTGGAATCAAATTCCGTAGGAAGAATTGTTCTTGTATAAAATTCAACTCCAGCTTTGTTGGTAATTTTTTTTATGATTGGCTTACTGATTTCGTAACCTTTTAAAGGATTTTTACTTTCCAAAATTTTATGAATAACTTTTCCTTCAGCGTCAATAATTTGTGTAACCGTTGGAGTTTCTATACTGCTGTAAATATCAAGGAATAAATTATTTTTAGGATTGTATGAAACTCTGTGACTAAAGCCCGGTTTTGTTAATCGAATTATTTTGTTGTTTGTCAATTCAACTTTGTAAAGGTGGTCTTCAATCGGACTGTCTTTTGTGGCAATAATAAATAATTCTTTTGTCTCTTTGTTAAACCCTGCAATACTTTTCACAATCCAATCACCACTCGTAATTTGTTTTATCAAATTTCCGTTTGTATTATAGAGGTAAAGATGATTAAAACCGCTTCTCTCTGAAAACCAAATAAATTTATCTTGATCGGGGCAGATAAATTGAAGTTGATGTTCGGGTTCAACATATTCTTTATCAGTTTCTTCAAACAATGTTTTTACAATTTCACCGCTTGCTGCATCGTACTTTATTAGTCGCAAATGGTTTTGATCTCTATTAAGATGGACAACATAAATATACTTTTCGTTTGGGTCCCAAGTAACATTTGTAAGATATTGTTCCTTTTCGCCTTCGGTTTTTAACCAAGTGATTTTGTTGTTTTTGGTATCGAAAACTCCAACCTTAGCAATTTCGCTTGTTTGTCCAGCCATTGGATATTTTATATTTTTCAACTTAGCCGGAATCGAGTCAATTTCCACAAGCGGATAATCGGTAATACCACGTTCATCTTTTTGATAGAATGCAATGTAATTACTATTGGGTGACCAAAATATTCCTTTTTTAATCCCAAACTCGTATCTTGCTATAGCTTGTCCGCTAACAATTCCAGCATCTTCTTCGTTAGTAATCTGCTTAACTTTATTTTTGTTTGTAATGTAATATAAATTATTACCAAGCGTAAAAGCAGCGGAATTATTTGAAGGTGCAATTTTTATATTTTCAGCTCTATTCGGAAATTCAAAATTAATTTTTGTTTCTTGATTGTTAAGTAAATAAATTAAATTAAGTGAATCCTTATCGTAAGAAATGCTATGTTCATTAATCCAAGTGATTGTCGGAAATCTTTTAAGATTTACAGATGTATCAATTTTGGTAAGACTTTTTTTCAGGTCGGTCAGTGTCAGAACTTTTAAAGTATCGCCTGTAACCGGATTTAACTTTAGCAGTTTTTGGTCTTTTGCATAACTTAAATAATCAGTTCCCTCTGCCCATTTTAATTGACTAAGATATTCAGGAGCTAATTTATAATACGAATTTAAGATAACATCTTCAATTGTAAATTTTTTATTTTGTGAAAAAACAATTGAAGAAATAAATAGCAATAAGAAAAATATTTTGTAATTTTTCATTGGACCTCCTCTGTTATTAGTTTCTTTTCTTTTTAAAAAAATTAGTCTTCCTTTCCGTTTCGTTTTTTCTGGCAAAAAGTATTGGTTTAATTTTCCTATACTTTAAGCTCATGATTAAATAGCATTTAATCTTTTAAGTTACTCGGTACACCGTTTGGATACATTTGCGAAATAGTTTTTCGAATTTCTTCTATTCTGTTTGAAGGATTGGGATGTGTACTAAAAAATTCAGGCTGATTTCCTCTGCCGGATGCTTCATTCAAAATTTTCATAACACCAATCATTGCTTTAGGATTGTATCCGCTCTTAGCCATAAATCTTAGACCGAGCTTGTCACTTTCCAATTCATCATCTCTTCCATATTTCATATTAACTAATTTGCCAATGTAAGCCGCAGCTTGAGCAGATGAAGCATCGCTTGCTACGAGCACTCCGTTAAGTATTCCGTTTGTTAATTGCGATTTAGCCATTTGCTGTGCAGAATGCCTTGCAACAACATGCCCGATTTCGTGTCCTAAAACTCCGGCAAGTTGTGCTTCGGTTTGCAGCTTTCCAAATAGTGCCGCAGTAATAAAAATTTGTCCGCCCGGCAAAGCAAAAGCATTTATAGTTCGTCTATCATTCAGTAAATGAAATTCATATTGATATGGTGTTTTTCCGGCTTCACTATTTTTTATCAAAGTATTTCCTATTCTATCTACTATATCTTGGTATTCTTGACTTGGATACATTCCACCGTATTGCTGAATCATTTGCGGTGTTGCCCGTAAACCAAGAGCAATTTCTTGTTTAGGCGTAATGCTTATATATTGATTCTCTCCCGTAACCGGATTATATTCTTTAGAACTAAAATATGAAAAAAGAGAAAATCCGATAAATATTATGGCTACTATCAATCTTGATTTTCCGAGGCTTCTACCTCTGCTTGTGCCACCTAACATTTTATTATTCCAGATTTATAATTCTTCAACTGTTTCAAACTTTTCTACTTCAAGCAATTCATAAATCCCTCCGGCAAAAGCTCCGAAAAGAATATGAGTTACAACAAAGGGCAGACTGCTTAAAGCAAAAAACCATGGAAAGAAAAAACTTAATGAATAAAAATTAACAAAGTAAATTGCTAATCCAAATAAAGCTCCGCCAACTATTCCGGTAAGCAGTTCTCCTTTATGAAGAACAAATGCTATGAGCAAAGCAAAACTAACAGATAAGAAAATATTGATAATTATTGAGATAAGCAATGCCGAAAAATTGAATGTTGCAGGAGGAGCCAAAATCCCTTCTCCTAAAACTATTGAGGAAAATAATCTAATGATTATCCACATATTTCCACCGAGGATTAATGGAACTATAAAAATATTTAGCAGATAAAAAATAACTCCGGAGACAATTCCCGAAATAAATGCTGCTTTCCAATCAACTATTTGTCGTATTTTACTTTTTATGCTTTACCTTTTGCTTCTTCCTATAAATATTTTATTTTATACAAGATATAGATATAAATTATAATTTCAAACTTATTTTTTAAATAATTTTTTATTTTTATTTGGTAACATTTCATAAAAAAGTTTATCCTATAAATTTTCTTAGAGGACTCTCTATGAGTTTAAATATACCGTACACTTACAAAGTTACAGCTAAGGCTGAAAAATCGGGTGATTACCTTATTTCATCTGATAATCTTGAAACACTAAAAACAGCACCACCGCAAAATTTTGGTGGTCCGGGTAATTTATGGTCGCCGGAGGATTTATTTGTGGCAGCAGTTGTGGATTGTTTTCTAATGACATTTAAAGCAGTATCGCATCTTTCCAAATTAGATTGGATAAGTTTGAACTGTAATGCAGAAGGAAAAATTGAACGAATTGATTCTAAAATTCAATTTACAGAAATTACTATCAATGCAGTTTTAGAACTTGATAATAATTCAAAAGAGGAAAGAGCACTAAGAATTTTAGAAAAAGCCGAAGATAATTGTCTTGTATCCAATTCGTTGAAAACTAAAGTTACTTTAAATTCAATAATAAAAATCAAATAAGAAAATTATTATTTTAACATAATGATTTTCTAAGGATCTTTTTGATATCTTTACTTTTAACCATTCTCTGCTCAACAAGTATTGCAATAATACTGAAGATAAACAGTAACAAAGACGGTGATGCAATTTTGTTACTTGCAGGTAATTATCTTACGGCTTCGGTTTTAGGGCTAATTATATTCCTAGCTGAATCAAACGCAAGCAGTCCAATCAATTTAATTCCTTTCGCAATATTGGTTGCAGTATTTTTCGTCGGTTCATTTTTTGTTTACTCAAAATCAGTTAGTTTATCGGGAGCAGCACTTTCCACACTAAGTTCTCGGCTTTCAATGTTTGTCCCCATTCTTTTATCAATCTTATTTTATAATGAATTTCTTGCTCACCTTCAATTATTGGGAATAATTTTAACAATAATTACAATTACTTTATTTTATTTCTCGGTAAGAAATAGTAAAAATTCTAACAATAACTTTGTTTATCTCACTTTGGTTCTATTTGGTATAGGTTTTGGTGATTTCTTTATGAAAGTTTTTCAGGAAAATTGGAGCAATAATGATAAACCTTGGTTTCTGTTTTGGCTTTTCTTTTTCTCATTTATAATTTCATTTATAGCTGTAAAAAAGAATAAAGTTGTTTTTAATAAAAAGACATTTTATTTAGGACTTTTCTTAGGCATTCCTAATATTTTCAGTTCCTTCTTTTTAATTGAAGCACTCAAAACCTACAAAGCTGTTTTAGTTTATCCTATTGTAAATTTAAGTATAATAATTCTTACAGCAACAACAGTCAGATTCTTTTGGGATGAAAAATGGAATTTGCTTGCAAAGTTAGCATTTTTAGTTGGATTAATTTCGATACTGTTATTGAGTTTGTAAAAAAGTTTAAAGAGCCCAGCTAACTTTCACCGGTGAAGCGGAATTTATATATTATTGAAAAATGTTTTTCCTGAAGCAACCTATTATAAAATTAAAAATAAAAGTCTGTTTCTCTTCTGAAGAAAAATTATGACTTAATTTTTGCTACTCGGGCCTCTAAATAGAAAAGAGCAATTGCTTGTATAAAACAGAACAACAACTTTTCTCAAAAGTATTTATATTTAGAAAAATTAAAATTCAAATGAAGAAAAAAATAACAAACAAGTTTGATGACATCTATTCACTAATCTATAACGAAGAAGATGCAAGAGCTTGTCGTAATATTCGCGAAAGTGCATGTAAATATTTTACTGCGAATTATTTTTTAATAATAATCAGTAATACACTTACAAAGCTCGGCGATGCTTTAAGCAATCCTAAAACAGTTTTAACTTGGTTAATGAATTATGTTAATGCACCGCTTTATCTTATAGGATTTTTAGTTCCTATTAGAGAATCAGGATCTATGATTCCACAAATTCTAATTGCAAATTATGTAAGAAAGATAAAGATAAGAAAATGGGTTTGGGTACTTGGGGCAGGTTTACAATTTTTGTCAATTGCAGGAATAGGTTTTTCAGCTTTATCTTTTGAGGGAACTACTGCAGGTTGGTTAATAATTTTATTTTTGATTGTTTTTAGCTTGTCGCGAGGTCTTTCTTCTGTTTCATCAAAAGATGTTATGGGTAAAACAATTCCTAAAAAACGCAGAGGCAGATTAAACGGAGTAACTACTTCCATTTCAGGTATTTTAATTCTTATTGCCGGCTTTTATATTACTTTCAAAACAAATGAAAATGTTGGAGTTGAATTTTATAGTTATTTAATTTTCTTTGCTGCAAGTCTTTGGTTATGTGGGGCTTTGGTTTATGCGAATATAAAAGAATATCCCGGAGAAACCGAAGGAGGGAAAAGCGGAATTAAAGAGGCTCTCGGTAAATTGAAACTTTTGAAAACAGATAAACCATTTAGGAATTTTGTAATTTCAAGAGCTTTGCTTTTATGTTCGGCATTAACAGCTCCATATTACGTAATTTTAGCCCAAACTTATCTTATAAAAGATTCCTACTTGCTTGGTCTTTTTATTTTGGCTAATGGAATTGCAAGTAGTGTTAGTGCTCCATTTTGGGGAAAGATGGCAGATATTTCCAGTAAAAAAGTTATGTCTAAAGCTGCAATTATTACTTCATTACTGGGATTTGTTATTTCTTTTATCGTAAAATTTATGCCGGATATAAGAAGCCTATATTGGCTTTATCCTCTTGCATTTTTTGTCCTTGGAATTTCTCACAGCGGAGTTAGACTTGGCAGAAAAACTTATATTATTGATATGGCGGGAGGGAATAAAAGAACAGATTATGTTTCCGTGAGTAACACACTAATTGGTGTAATACTTTTACTGACCGGAGGAATTGGTGCTCTTGCCACATTTTTGTCACCTGAATTTATTATTTTGATTCTCTCTACATTTGGAGCAATAGGGGCTTACACTTCATCAAAACTTCCTAATGTATAATAAGCAAAAGTTAAATGTAAAATGAAATAGGAAAGAAAGAATTTAAAAACTTTGCTTTTAACTGATTATCTGTTTGTAAACTTCAGATTATAGAAATTAAATAACTAAAAATGTAATGAGGAAATAACTATGGTGCATAAATTCTCCTGTTATCTGATTTATTTTTTTCTCAAAAATATAATTATATAAAATGTTTATTCATTATCTTTGGTCAACATTCAAAATAGTTTTTCAAACTAAACATTTTTATTTGGAGTTTGGAACAAAAAAATATATTTAAATTTAAAGGGAAATAAAATGCAATTTATAGTTACAGCTAATGATTACAAAGATAAAGAGGCTCTCAATAGAAGACTATCAGTAAGAGATGAACATTTAAGTTTTGCTAAAGAAATGTTTGAAAAAGGCAAATGGATTTTTGCTTCGGCACTTTTAGATGAAAACGGAAATATGAACGGCTCGGTTATCGCATGCGAATTTGATTCCGAAGATCAATTAAGAAACGAGTGGTTGAATAATGAAACCTATATAAAGAATAATGTTTGGGAAGAGGTTCTTGTTAGAAAAGGTAAGTTTGCTAAATAAGAGATGTAAGAGAGGCATTAAAGAATCTCCTCTATTCTATCGAGCGAAAGCATGATTGAATGTGAATTCCTTATTTGTAATTTTCATAAAAAGATATTTTCTATTATATTTAATTGAATCTATAAAAAAATAAAGGAAAATAAAAATGGGTAAGCATTACGCAAAAGCAAGATGGGAAGGAACTTTAAAAGAAGGCAACGGTAAAATGGATTTTACCGGTTTTAACGGACCTTTTAATTTTAAATCAAGATTTGAAGACGGAAAAGAAACAAGCCCTGAAGAATTAGTTGGTGCTGCAAGTGCCGGTTGTTTTTCAATGTTCTTATCCGCTTTAATTTCTAAGAAAGAACTTACACCTATCAGTATTGAAACTAAAGCTACTGTTGAATTAGGACAAGATAACGGACCTAAAATTACTTCTATTCATTTAGAGTGCGAAGCAAATATCCCAGATTTAAGTAAAGATGATTTTAATGATCTGACAAAAGAAGCCAAAGAAAAATGTCCCATTTCTAGATTATATGCCGGAACAGAAATAACTTTGGATGCTAAATTAGTTTAAGTTTTAGCTTTATAAAAAGCCCGACTTCTTCAAAAAAATCGGGCTTCTCTTTTTACTTAAACTGTTTCAAAATCGTTTTCGTTAACTAATCTTTTTAAGTCTAAAATTATAATCAATCTTTTTTCTAATTTACCAATAGCTGTTATATAGTCTGATTCAATGCCGGAAACAGCAAGATCGGGAGGATTATCTAAAATATTTTTAGATATTCTTAGTACTTCTTTTACTTTATCAACGATAAAACCTACGGTTTTTTTACCTATTTCAACTACAATAATTCTTGTTTCGTTATTATAATCTTCTTTTGCTATGTTAAGTTTTAGTCTTGTATCAATTACAGGAATAACTTTTCCTCTAACATTTACAATTCCCTCAACTCCATAACTTGCGTTTGGTACTTCAGTAATTTCTATCATTTTCAAAATTTCATTTACATTTAGAATATCAATTCCAAACTCTTCGTTACCAAGATTAAATGTTACTAATTGAATTATTTCTTGACTTTGATCAATAAATGTTTGTTCACTCATCTCTTAAATTCCTTTTTATTAAACTAATTCTTTTTCTACTGTATAATATTCTGTATTAGACAATTTTTTTATTTTAAATTGAGCAATTAAACTTTGCAAGTTTTCTGTAAGCTGACTTAAATCAGTTGCAGCTCCGGCTACTTGTTGTACGCCTGTTGCCGATTCTTGAGCTACAGTATCGATTCCTTTAATACTCCTTCCGATTTCTTCAACGGTTGCCGATTGTTCTTCACTTGCTGCTGCTACTTGATTAGAAATTTCCAATACGTTTTGATAAGAGTCCGCTATGTTAGACATTGATTGCCCGGCTTTTGTGGCTTGCTTTACTCCTTTATTTACTTCTTCGTTTCCTTTATTAATTGCAGCTACGGCATTTTGGCTGTCTGTTTGTATCTTTGTTATCATTCCTTCAATTTCATTAGTTGCTTTTGTTGTTCGCTCTGCAAGTTTTCTTACTTCATCGGCTACAACTGCAAAACCTCGCCCTTGCTCTCCTGCTCTTGCAGCTTCTATTGCTGCATTTAATGCCAGTAAGTTCGTTTGATCTGCAATATCATTAATTACTTGTACTATTTCACTTATCTGCGAACTACTTTCTCCAAGTTCGGTAATTATTCTTGATGAATTACCTACTACTTCTTCGATCTTTCGCATTCCGTCTATTGTTGATTGAATTATCTGTTCACCTTCAGCTACAAGCTTAACTGATTCCTTTGCCGATTCGTTTGTTCGTAAAACATTTTGTGTTGTATCTGCTATCGTAGCTATCATTTGCTGAACTGCCATCGCAACTTCAGATGTTCGCGAGCTTTGGTCTTGTGAACCGGCTGAAAGTTCATCGGCATTTGATGATATTTGATTTGATGCACTTGCCATTATTTGTACTGCATCTGTTATTTTTGTTACAATATGTTCAAATGAATCTGCTAGCTGATTGATAGTCTCTTTAATGGTATTAAAGTCACCTTTAAACTCTTCTGTTATTCTATGTGTTAAGTTTCCGTTAGATAACTCGACTAGAGAACTAATTCCTATTCCTGTCGGTTTATTAATTTCTTCAAGTACATCGTTTAACCCTTCGATAATTTTTTTATATTCTCCTTTAAGTCCTTGAACATCACGTGTATCATGTACATTACCTTCTTTTGTATATTCAACAAATTCTATTGTTTTAGCCGAAAGATTTTTAATATTTTGTCTTACAACTTCGTAAGAATCAATTTCACCTTGAACTGTATAAATAAGTTCATCTACCATTTGTGCAAGATTCCCAATTTCATCTTTTCTATCAAGCTTTAATGGTTGTGTTGACTTTTCAACTTTTACGGTTAAATCACCCAGAGCCATTTTATCGAGTGCAGTACTTAGGCTTTTTATACATACATTTTGTAAATGCTTTATTCTATCAATAACTTTTGTTAGAGGTTTGTTCAAATCTTTTATGATAAAAGTTGTAGTAATTGTTCCTAACAATATTATCAATAAACTTATGAAAATAGTAAATGTTTTATTTGTTTGTAATTCTTTATGAGCTTCTTCGGCTTCAATTATAAGTTTTTCTTTAATTCCTATAATATTTCCGTTAACATTTGCTAATATTCTATTAGTACTTTTCATATAGTAATTAAGAACTTCTTGAGTGCTTACTCCATTATGGAGCATATTTGTAATCTTATCAGCGTCACTATGTAATTTTTCATGTTCACTTTTTAATGTTGTCCACAATTCCAAGGAAACATTTTCCGGCTTTTGATTTGAATTATACCATTTACCGAGTGCACATCTTTCGGGGTTCTTTTCTTTTGTAAATTTATTATTTGTAATAATTGTTTCTAATAATGCTTTTGACCATTCTATATGATCAACTATTTTTGCTTCTAAATCAATAATAGCTTCGCTTTTATTTAGGATTTTTTGATTGACTGATGCACTATTGTTATAAATTAAAAAAATCCCTATAATTGTTATTATAGCTATTGTGTTAAAGCTGATTATTAATTTTGAGCTTATCTTAATATTTTTAAACCAATTCATTGTTCCCTCTGTTATTAAGACTCTAAACTTTATATAGACAATATTCGATTTCTTTAACTAAAAGTTGAATATTTTTAAAAAAAAATCAAAAATAAAATTTTCAAAATAAATGACGATAATTATATATTCATATTTGTTAATACAGGATATCATTTAAATAAAAAGTGTATTTTTTTGATACATTTATTGTATTTTTTAAAGAAGGTTTTTAAATTATTAAATAAAAAAGAGAAATGGATTTATCTATAGTTATACCATTTTATAATGAAGAAGATTCTATAAAGCCACTCTATAACGCGGTAACTGAAGCAATGAGTAAGTTGCAGTATAGTTATGAATTGATTTTGGTTGATGATGGTAGTAAAGATAATACTTTAAATAAAATGCTGGAGATTGCAGAAACAGACAGCCGCTTGAAAATTGTAAAGTTGAAAAAAAATTACGGACAAACAACAGGTTTGCATGCCGGTTTCCAGAACGCGGTTGGAAAATATATTGTAACAATGGATGGCGATTTACAAAATGATCCTGCAGATATTGGCAATATGATGGAAAAACTTCACGAAGGTAATGACATTTGTCTTGGTTGGCGAAAGAACAGACAGGATAGTGCTTTTACAAGATTACTTCCTTCCAAAATTGCAAATTGGCTTGTCAGAAATGTTACCGGTATTCCGGTTAAAGATAATGGTTGTGCAATAAGATCTTACAAAGCTGAAACTATAAATAAATTTCCGATGTACTCCGAAATGCACAGATTATTGCCTGTTATTAATGCTTTAACGGGTGCTTCTTTTACACAAATTCCGGTAAAACATCATGCCAGACAATTTGGGGCTTCCAAATATGGACTTTCAAGAATATATAAAGTAATTTTAGATTTAATTGCACTAAAAACAGTTTTCTCTTCTTTTAACAAGCCGTTATTCGGATTTGGAAACTTAGTTTTTATCTCCGGATTATTTTTCATGATTTCTTTAATTATTACTCTTGCAAACTGGTTTTTTAATCCCGGCTATCCTCTTGTAGTATTATTAGGAACAAGTGTGTTAACTGGAATTTTAACTTTTACTCTTGCTTTCCTTGGTATCATTTGCCACTTAATATATAAAAGCGGCAATCTTAAAATTGAAAAAATGTATAAATTAAAAATAAGGCGATCTTAAACGATGGATAAAAAAGTTGATTTATCGGCAATTATTGTATATTATCAAAATTATGAATATGATGAAATAGAACCGTTATTCAAATTATATAAAGAAAATCTTGATAAAGTAAGTAACAATAATGAATTTATTTTTGTGATAGATGGTAATATGCCTAAAGTTTTGGATACTGTTTATAACTTAGCCCAAGAAAATCATAATATAAAAATTGTAAAATTAGGTCGTTGGTTTGGTGATGCAACTTCTCTACAAGCCGGTTTTGAAGCAGCCGAAGGAAATATTATTATTACGCTTCCTTCATTTCAACAAGTAGAAGCAGAAGAAATTCCGAAAATGATTGAAGCATTAAAAGATAACGACATGGTTATCGGTTGGAGATATCCGAGAGTTGATAGCTTCTTAAATAATTTTCAATCCAAAGCTTTTAATAGAATAGTAAGATCATTTGTTGATACTAATTTTCATGATTTAAAGTGCAATGTAAGAGTTCTCAAAAAAGAAGTTCTCGAAAACATTTATATGTATGGAGATCAAGATAGATTTTTACCACTATGGGCATGGCGACTCGGTTATAAAATTAAAGAGATAAAAGTAAAACAGCATAAAGCGGATTTCAGACAAACACTTTACCCGTTCAGTAGTTACCTTCAAAGAACTTTAGAACTAATATCACTTTTCTTTTTGATAAAGTTTACAAAAAAACCTATTAGATTTTTCGGCTCTTGGGGGTTGATTATTTTCAGCTTAGGAGCTATATTAGGTATTGTGTTATTTATACAAAGAATGTTTTTTGAAGTTTCTCTTGCTGATAGACCAATTGTTCTTGTTAGTTTACTTCTCGCCATATTCGGAATTTTGGCTTTTGCCATTGGACTTGTAGGCGAATTAATTATTTTTACACATGCGAAAGATGTTAAGGATTATATTGTTGAAAAAGTTTACCAATATGGAAAAGAAAATGATAGCTTTGCAACAGTAGAAAACAATGAAAATAAATAAAATAACAAATTCTTTGGTCCAGATGAAACTATTTGAAACCGCATTCAAAAAGAGTAATAAACGTTATTTTTTTGTAAGTTTATAGTAGTTAATTTTTTTAGAATGAATAGAATCCCAAAATATAAATTATATTTTGCAGCTTTTGATTTAATTATTTTATCAGTTGCATTTTTATTTTCAGCTTATTTGGTACGCTATGATAAAAGTATGGATATATTAACTTTTATTGAATCGGCTTACCCTGTTCTACTGCTTTTTATTGTAGCTTCGTTTCTTTTTATTTTTATATTCCAAATAAATAATTTATATAAAATAAATGTAATCTTTAATCGTGCCGCTCATTTAACAGCCGTAATAAAATCTCTTTATTACGGAACACTAAATGTAGTAGTTATTTCCCATCTTGTAAAGTCATCATCAGTTTTAGATTCTCGCTTAATTATTTTTATTTTTGTCCTAATCGTTGTACCGCTTCTTTATATAGTAAGAGTAGAATCCGGAAGAAGAATTTTACTTAGGTATAAACAACATTTTAATAGTAACGTTGTAATAGTTGGAGATGGAACAACGGGTAAATTACTAGCAACAAAATTACTCTTTGAAAATCCCGAAGGTATAAACATACTCGGTTTTGTTGTAAATGACGATGTTACCGATAATGATTTAAATGGAATAGAAATATTAGGAAAAGTTGGGAGTCTGGAAGAAATAAATAAGCAATTTAGAATTGATGAAATTATAATAGCTATAGATGATATAAACTACGAAAGACTTTTAGAAATATTAGATAAATGTAATTCTTTAAAAGTAACAGTTAAATTAACATCAGAATTATTCGATATTGTGACTAAAAAAGTTGTAACTGAAAAATATGCAGGAGTCCCGGTTTTAGCAGCTTCTCCACATTATAATAATAGATTTACATTAGAAATTAAAAGGGTTACGGATATTATTCTTTCGGTTATCGGCTTAATTTTATTATTACCTTTTTTCATTATAATTGCATTTTTGATAAAAATATCTTCTCCCGGTCCCATTTTCTTTAAACAAATACGAATAGGGAAAGATGGTAAAGAATTTCAATTTTATAAATTCAGATCAATGACAGTTGATGAAACAGGAGAAGAAGAAAGAAAAAAGGAAATGATTGACTTCATTAAAAACGGTAGTAATGGAAATAAAGATACAAAAATTATTAATGAAAGTAGAGTAACTTGGATTGGCAAAATAATAAGAAAATTATCTTTGGATGAACTTCCACAATTTATCAATGTGCTTAAAGGCGATATGAGTTTGGTTGGTCCAAGACCAAGTCTTCCTTATGAATTTGATAATTACGATACTTGGCAAAAAAGAAGAGTAAATGTTTTACCTGGTTGTACCGGAGTTTGGCAGGTTTGGGGAAGAAGTTCAGTATCCTTTAAAGATTCAGTTGTATTGGATTTATATTATGTAAATAATATGTCTCCTTGGTTAGATATTCAAATTATTTTGAAAACAATTCCTGTTATGCTGTTTTCTAAAGGTGGAAAATAAATAACTAACTTAAAGTAATATATTCTTCACTTTACATTTATTATTAAATTTATCAAATAAAAACTTGCTTGTTCAAAAAGGAAAATTTTAATTATGAAAAAACTTTTGTTTTTAGCTTTATTGATATTTACAATAAGCAATTCATATTCTCAAACCGGAGATACAAGGTTAGGAACACAATACATAAATCAGTTTCAAAAACGGGGTGGGTTTTATGATTACTCCAATCCCGAAACCATAAATATGAAAGTTTCCATTTGGGGCTTTGTTAAATATCCCGGAAGATATATTGTCCCGATAAATACAGAAGTAAGTGATTTACTTTCTTATGCAGGGGGTCCTAATCAAAACACTAACTTAGATGACTTAAGATTGTACAGAATAATGGAAGATTCTACACAACATATGTTTAAATTTGATCTTGAAGATTTATTGTGGAATAATAAATTGGAAGTTCAGAATAGAAAAATACCTAAATTACAAGGAAGTGATGTTTTAGTTGTTCCCGGAGAACCAAGATTATTCTTCAGAAATTGGCTTAGAATAGGCTTACAACTTTTTTCTGTTCTTGCAAGTTTAACATTCTTAATAATTCGAATACATAAAATGAATAATAAATAACTAAAAAAATTTTTTAGATTTTATACTATATTCAGTTCCACTAAATTATGTATAGTAAATTCAATAATAAAAATCAAAATTAAAAAAACAAAGTCTTGAAAAACAATCGAGACTTTGTTTTAATTTCTCACTAAATTATAATAATATTACAACAAATAAATATAGTACCCCGGAGAGGATTCGAACCTCCGACCTACAGTTTAGGAAACTGACGCTCTATCCTGCTGAGCTACCGGGGCAAAATAAGAAAAGTCCAACTAAAAAATGGAGTTACTAAAAAAAATCGAATGAACTTTTTTTCAAAATAGAAACCTTACTTTATCTGTGATTCTTTTTCTGCAAATAAAAGGAAATATTTTCTATTTTCCAAATCAACGAAAAGTTTAACTCTTAAAGAAAAGAAACAACAAATATAATTCCATTTATAATCTAAAGCATCTGTACTTTTATTCCAATTTTTTGAGTAATCAAAATTGTATTTACACTTCTTTTTAGATAATTTTACAACTATAAAACTAATTATAATAACATTAATTTAGGAGAGAAAAATGACCACAATTGTAGATATTCTTGGTAGAGAAATACTTGATTCAAGAGGAAACCCAACAGTAGAAGTTGAAGTTCTACTTGAATCCGGAGTAATTGGTAGAGCCGCTGTTCCCAGTGGTGCTTCAACCGGAGAACACGAAGCCGTTGAGTTAAGAGATACAAAAAAGAAAAGATACCTTGGTAAAGGTGTTCAAAAAGCAGTACAAAATGTTAATGAAATTATTGCCGATAATTTAATTGATTTTGATGCTGCCGATCAAGTTGGTATAGATAACTTTTTAATTGAATTGGACGGAACCAAAAATAAATCAAAACTCGGAGCCAATGCTATTCTAGGTGTTTCACTTGCTTGTGCAAAAGCTGCCGCTCTAGCTTTTGAACTTCCTCTTTACAGATACATTGGCGGAACAAGTGCAAGAGTTTTACCTGTACCGATGATGAATATTTTAAATGGAGGCTCACACGCTGATAACACCGTTGATTTTCAAGAGTTTATGGTTATGCCTCACGGAGCCGAAAACTTTGCAGAAGCTTTAAGAATGGGAACAGAGACTTTTCATGCTTTAAAGGCTGTATTGAAAAAACAAGGTTACAGTACTTCTGTAGGTGATGAAGGCGGATTTGCACCTAACTTAAAATCAAACGAAGAAACTTTAGATTTAATTCTTGAGTCCATTACCAAAGCAGGTTACAAACCTGGCAAAGATATAAGTCTTGCTCTGGATGTTGCTTCCAGCGAAATGTATAATAAGAAAAAGAAAAAATATGTTTTCTTTAAATCCGATAAATCAGAAAAATCTTCTGATGAAATGATTAAGATTTACGAAAAATTAACAAAAAATTATCCAATAGTTTCAATTGAAGATGGTCTTGATGAAAATGATTGGAAAGGTTGGAAAAATTTAACGGAAGCTATCGGTGATAAAGTTCAGCTTGTAGGTGATGATCTTTTTGTTACCAATACAGAAAGATTAGGTAAAGGAATTGAAAAAGGTGTAGCAAACTCTATACTTATTAAAGTAAACCAAATTGGTACTTTAACAGAAACTTTAGATGCAATTGAAATGGCAAAAAGAGCTGGTTATACAAATGTAATAAGCCATCGTTCAGGCGAAACCGAAGATACAACAATTGCTGATATTGCCGTAGCAACAAATGCCGGTCAAATTAAAACAGGTTCAGCCAGCAGAAGTGATAGAATTGCAAAATATAATCAACTTCTTAGAATTGAAGAAGAATTAGACTTAACAGCTATTTATCCCGGATTAGCTGCAATTAATACAAAGTAAACTTTAATACAATTAATTAAGCGTCTATTTTTTTTAGACGCTTTTCCCTTTAATTTTTTAAGGTATTATATTATGACTGATTTAATTCAAAAAACCAATCAAATTATAAAAAAAAATAACATTGAAGTAATTGATTTAAAGGCTACGGATATAGTTGGAAGATTGCACCATATATCTTTACCCGTAAGAAAAAACATAATAAATATGATTGTAAAAGAAGGTGTAGGATTTGACGGTTCAAGCTACGGATTTAGAAAAGTACAAAATAGCGATATGATTCTAACTCCTGATTTGAATACTGCACAGATTGATCCTTTTCGCGAAGCACCTACTTTAAGTTTTTATTCTAACATACATTTGCTAGATAACAAAAGAACTATTTTTAACCAAGATGCAAGAAATATTGCCTCCAAAGCTGAAAAATTATTAAAAAAATATGCACCTGCCGATAAAGTAATGTGGGGACCTGAATTTGAGTTTTATATTTTTTCTAAGGTTGAATATGATACAAGAACAGCTTCTTCATATTATACAGTAACGCATGAAGAAGAATTTTTTAATAAAGCTTATCACGCAGCTAATCCGTTTGATCTGTATGATGATTTTAGAGATGAAGCATGCAAACTTCTTGCTAAGCTCGGTATAGAAATTAAATATCATCATCACGAAGTTGGTGAAAGAGGACAGCAAGAAATTGAAACATACTTTAATGATACATTAACCACTGGCGATAATATAATTACTGCAAAATATGTTTTATTTAATCTTGCCAAAGAAAAAGATTTATCAATTACTTTTATGCCCAAACCGATGTACCATCAAGCGGGCAATGGTATGCACCTTCATTTGTTTCTTACAAAAAATGGAAAAAATGTTTTCTATAAAAAAGGTGAATACGGGAATCTTAATGAACTTGGAAGATATTTTATTGGTGGATTGCTAAAACATGGTCCGGCTCTCTCCGCATTTACAAATCCGAGTACAAACTCATACAAAAGATTAGTGCCAGGTTTTGAAGCTCCGGTTGCTTTAACATACGGACAAGGAAACAGAGCTTCGGCAGTTAGGATCCCAAAATATATTTCTAATCCTGATGAAACCAGATTCGAATACAGGCCACCGGATGCTACCGCTAATCCTTATCTTGCAACCTCTGCAATGATACTTGCAGGAATAGACGGAGTAATTAATAAAATTGATCCTGGAAAAGAAGGTTACGGACCTAATGATAAAAATATTGATGAAAACACTAAAGAAAATTTTCAGTTTCTACCCAAAAATCTTGGTGAAGCCTTAGATGCTCTTGAAGCTGATTTTGACTTCCTAAAACGAGATGAGATTTTTTCCGATGAATTGATTACTCAATGGATAAAAATTAAAGACGAAGAAATCAAATCAATTGCTACAATGCCGCATCCATTTGAGTATAAAATGTATTATTCGTTGTAATAGTAACACACACTTTCGAATCTGTGAAAATTACTTTTATCTGCTAATCTCACATGAATTAATAAATCCCAACTTTTCAAAAAAGTTGGGATTTATTAATATCTATTAATTCAAGGCTGTTATTTTAAAATAAATTAAATCTTTAATATTTACAGAGTACAATACTAAAAAAATAATTTAATTACTGTGTAATTTCTTCTTAATTTTTTGCACAGATATTAAAATTACATTATTTTTTTATCTGCTGTCTTTGTTGTTTTGTTTTTCTATAAAAGACTCAATTAAACTATGGTATTTCTATCAATTATATATTACCTTTCTTTTTTCTTATCGGAATATTTCCGTAAAATAGACATACGCTTAATTGGATATTTAAATAAAAAACTAAATCAACACACTCTTACTCCTACACACATTTATTTTATAGGGTTTACATAATTCTTTTTCTTTATGATAACAAATTTCAATTTGAATTATCGGATAAAATTATAAAAAAAATATTTATTTAATTTTTTAAGAGCATCCATCAATAAATAATAAACTATACAAAAATAAAACTATAATATATTGAATATTAAGAACAATTTATAAAAAAATAAGAAAAGTTACCTTGGGTACATATTACTATTAGTAATATAAAGCCGGAATTTCTAGAATTTTACCTTGATGAATTTTGTTATAAATTTAACCGAAGATATTTTGGGAAGCTTTATTTGGAAGGTTTTTAGTTGCTGCTATTTCTTATAAAAATGAATTTAGGTGCAAGTCTGCATAACAGTTTTACTTTATTTTGTACAAATAAATGCAACTATTCTACTATCTATCTTAGCCATGTTCAAAATAATAATAAATAGATTAAATTTGACAGATGTGGTTCAAGTTAAGAATTCACAGAATTAAAACTTAAAATTCTTGTTTACCGACATAAATTTTATTAATTTTACATTTGCCATTGCCGAAGCGATGGCAATTTTTTTATATAGACTAACAAAATAAGGAGATACGCTTTTGTCAAGCTTTGTTTATTTGAGTCAAGATAAGATTCGTGATTTAGAGAAAGAACTTAAAGAGCTGCAGACAGACGGCAGAAAACAAATGGCTCAAAGAATTGCGGAAGCAAGGTCTTATGGTGATTTATCGGAAAATGCCGAGTATGATGCTGCAAAAGAAGCACAAGGTCATTTGGAACTAAAAATAAGTAAATTAGAAGAGTTACTTTCAAAAGCTAAAGTTGTCGATACATCTAAATTGCCTACTGACGAAGTACACTTGCTTTCAAAAGTTGAAGTGAAAAATCTTAAAAATGGAAAAACCTATACCTATACATTAGTTTCCGAAGAGGAAGCTAATCTGCAAGAAGGTAAAATTGCTATTACTTCGCCTGTTGGTAAAGCACTAATGGGTTCAAAAAAAGGAAATAAAGTTGAAGCGAAAGTTCCTGCCGGTATAATTACTTTTGATATTTTGGATGTTGTTAATGAATTGTAAAAGTTAAAATTATGTTAGATTAACTTTTATGAAGCATCAAAAAACAATAGAACAAGAAGTAATTAACTTTATAAAGGAAAATAATTTAGTTCCTGATGGCAATAAACTTTTAATTGCTTTAAGTGGTGGTGCCGATTCAGTTTTTGCACTCCATTTTTTTCACAAATATAAAAATAAGTTTAATCTTAAAATATCAGCAATTCATGTAAATCATAATCTGAGAAAAGAAGAAAGCAAACGAGATGAAGAGTTTTGCAAAGATTTATGTGAAAAATTAAACATCGAATTTCATGTAAGAAATATTGACGTAAGAAAAAATAAAAGTAAAGCTTCGCTCGAAGAAGCTGCAAGAAATTTAAGATACAATATTTTTAATGATGTACTCTTGAGTAGTAAATCGGATTTAATTGTAACGGCACATAATAGAGACGACAATACCGAAACTGTTCTTTTAAATATTTTTAGCGGTACGGGATTAAAAGGTCTAACTGGAATTCCTGTTAAACGAGATAATATTATCAGACCAATTTTAACAATTTCCAAATTGGATATTATTAATTACTTAAATGAAAAGAAAATAAAATTCATTTATGATAGTTCGAACGATAATCTTAAATTCAGAAGAAATTTCTTAAGAAAAAAAATAATTCCATTACTAAAAAAAGAAATAAGTCCTGCTTTAGATAAGGTTTTGTTGAACTCTTCAGTTATTTTTAATAATCAAATGGCTGTAATAAATTCTTTTACAGAAATTGTAAGTAAAGAAGCTGTTACAAAACAAGATGAACAAATTACTGTTTCAATTAACGTTCTTAAAAAATATCCTGAAGAAATAATTGGAGAAGTATTAAAAAAAGTTTTAACGGAAAATTTTAATCTTGAATACTCGTTTAAACAATTTGTAAAAATTAAAAATTTAATTTCTTCGCAAACGGGTAAGATAGTAAAACTAACCCGCGAAATTATCTCGATAAGAGAACGGGATACTATTGTAATAGCACGAAAAAAAAAAGAAAATATAAAAGAATACTCATTAAAAATAGGTGAAGCTTTAGAATTGAACGATTTTAAGATTGGAATAGAGGAAGTGAAAATCCCGCCGCAAAGTTTTGATAATAATTCTCATGTTGAATATATTGACGGAGAAAAAATTAACAATCTTGTTAAAATAAGAGCTTGGAAAGCGGGAGATAAAATTCAACTACTTGGTATGAAAGGAACAAAAAACATTTCTGATGTTTTAACGGATTTAAAAGTTCCTGTAATATCAAAGAAAAATCAATTAGTTCTCACAAATAAAGATGAATTAATTTGGCTGATAGGTAAAAAGCTAAGCGAAAAATATAAAATAACTTCTAAAACAAAAAAAATATTAAAGTTATGGATAGAATAAGCGAAAATGGTAAGGGTGAAATTTGGATTGGTAACGAAAAATTTGTTACGTTAATAAATAAACAAAAAATAACCGACCGTGTAAAAGAACTTGGTAAACAAATAAGTAAAGAATACAAAGGAAAATTCCCGATTATAATCGGAATATTAAACGGATCATTTATTTTTTTAAGTGATTTGGTAAAAGAGATTGATATTCACTGCGAAATAGATTTTTTCAAACTTTCAAGTTATGGCGATGAAAAAATATCTTCGGGTAATGTGAAAATGTTGAAAGAATTAAATGCAGATATAAACGAAAGACATGTAATTATAGTAGAAGATATTGTGGATACTGGATTATCCATAAAATTCATAAAAGAGTTAATGCAAAATTATAAACCCTCAAGCTTTAAAATAGCAAGTTTACTCGTTAAACCCGATAGCCTGAAATATAAGCTGAAAATTGATTATATTGGCTTTGAAATTCCTGATAAATTTGTTATCGGTTACGGGTTGGATTACGCACAAAAATATAGAAATTTAAACTCAATTTACGCATTAAGCCAATGATGGAGACATTGAATGTATAAACCTTTTAATAAATTATATATGGCAGATAAAAAAGATAACAGCAAAAAAAACAACAAGGGTTTTGGTCCTCAAAAACCTGATGGCGATTTTGATTGGTCAAAAATACTGAAAGCCGTTTTCAGTTGGGGTGCAGTAATTCTTGCTGCTGTAATAGTTATGCAAGTATTTAATGCCGGACAAAACGAAGCACTTGAAGTTGACATTAATGTTTACGAAAGATTGTTGAATGAACAAAAAATCAAAGAAATTGAAGTAGTTAAATCCGGTACAAATAACTTTGTAATTGAAGCTGAACTTAAAGGCAAAGAAACAGTTACAGTAAATAATAAGGATGTTCCTACAGATAAAATAAGTGTTTTTGCAATTGAAAGTATCGTAAATGATCAACTAAAAATTTGGAAAAAACAAAATATTAAATATGAATTTATTTTAGATTCCGATGAATGGTTTACCGTACTTTTTGGCTTTTTACCATGGGTTCTTATGATTGGTATTTGGATACTCATAATGAGAAGAATGCAAGGAGGTGGAGGAGCCGGTGGTTCAAGAGGCATTTTTAATTTTGGAAAAAGCAGAGCTAAATTAAATTCCAATAGCACAGTTAAAATTACTTTTAAAGATGTTGCAGGTGCCGATGAAGCTAAACAAGAGCTTGAAGAAATTATTGAATTCTTAAAAGAACCATCCAAATTTCAAAAACTCGGCGGAAAAATTCCCAAAGGGGTTTTATTATTGGGACCTCCCGGAACCGGTAAAACTTTAATGGCTAGAGCAGTTGCCGGAGAAGCCGGAGTGCCTTTCTTCTCTATTAGCGGTGCAGATTTCGTAGAAATGTTTGTCGGTGTTGGTGCAAGCAGAGTAAGGGATTTATTCGATCAAGGTAAGAAAAATGCTCCTTGTATAATCTTTATTGATGAGATTGATGCTGTAGGTCGTCACAGAGGTGCAGGACTTGGCGGCGGACATGATGAAAGAGAGCAAACACTAAATGCTCTGCTTGTTGAAATGGATGGATTTGAACAAAATAACGGAGTTATTATTATTGCGGCAACAAACAGACCCGATGTTTTAGATCCGGCATTGTTAAGACCGGGCAGATTTGATAGACAAGTAGTTGTAGATAGACCTGATGTAAAAGGCAGGGAAGGAATCTTAAAAGTTCACACCAAAAATATTCCTCTTGCTCCTGAAGTTGATCTGAAAGTTATGGCAAAAGGTACACCCGGATTAGCAGGAGCGGAATTAGCAAATCTTGTTAATGAAGCAGCTCTACTTGCTGCAAGACAAAATAAAAAAAATGTTTCGATGGATGATTTTGAAGATGCAAAAGACAAAGTAATGATGGGAATGGAAAGAAAGAGTATGATAATTTCTGAAAAAGAAAAGAAAACAACTGCTTATCATGAAATTGGTCATGTTCTTGTGGCATTAAAAATTCCTGAATCCGATCCGGTTCATAAAGTAACAATTATTCCAAGAGGAAGAGCACTTGGGGTAACTACATATTTACCGGTGGATGAAAAGCATACTTATTCTAAGGACTATCTCGAAGCGACCATTGCCTATGCACTTGGCGGAAGAGCGGCAGAAAAGATTGTGTTTAACAGTTTTACAACAGGTGCAGGCAACGATATTGAAAAAGCAACAAACTTAGCTCGCAAAATGGTTTGTGAATGGGGGATGAGTGAGAAATTAGGTCCGCTTGCTTATGGAAAAAATGAAGAAGAACTTTTCCTTGGTAGAGAAGTTACAAAACATAATGATTATAGTGAGAAAACAGCTCAAGAAATTGATGATGAAATACGAGCAATTGTAGTTAGAGGAATGGAAAGAGCGGAAACGATTCTAACTGAAAATATGGATTTACTTCATAAACTTTCAGAAGAATTGCTTGAAAGAGAAATACTTGATTCTGATGAAATTAAAAAAATAGTAAATGGTGAAGAATTACCACCTGCACGAAGAGGTAACGGCGTAAATGGAAATGGTAATGAAAAAGACTTTGTGCCCGACCATGTAAAAAAATTGATGGATGATAAAAATCAAAGATTATCCGGAGATGAAAATAAAGCTGAAGACGCAAATGGTAAGGACTGAAAATTCCGAGATAAATTATAAAAGTGAATTGTTTCGTAAAGCAATTCACTTATGCTCTTTATCTATTCCAATAATCTACTACTTCATTACGAAAGAAACCGCCCTATCAATACTAATTCCTTTAACACTTATTACAATAACAATAGATTTTAGCCGCTTCTTTTTTGAACCTTTGAACGGTTTGATATTAAAAACTTTCGGCGTAATGATGCGAGAACATGAGTTAGATTCCCAAAAGAAAAATTTAAATGGAGCATCTTATGTTTTTATTGCTGCAACTATTACAATTGCCATCTTCCCGAAAATAATTTTTATTACTGCATTTTCTATGTTAATAATTTGTGATATGGCTGCTGCACTAATAGGCAGAAAATTTGGCAATAATAAATTTCTTGCTAAAAGTTTGGAAGGAACTTTAGCTTTTTTTATTTTTTCCTGTTTAGTTGTAATATTTACACCAAAAGTTGAAGGATTATTTTTGGAGTACATTATCGGTTTTGCGGGTGGGGCAGTTGGTGCAATAATAGAAAATATTTCTTACGGTTGGGCTGATGATAATTTAACAATTCCTCTTTCAGTAGGATTTACAATGTGGCTGCTTTATTGGTTTCTTCTACCAAATTTAGTTTTATAATTCAAGATTGGAACATAAAAATTTATTATGTGTTTAAACTTATATTTTCAATAAAAATAAAATTATTATGATTAAAAAAATTACAATTATTTTTTCAATTCTGTTTATAGGAATTTCTCTTCAAAATTGTTCAGTTAAAAAGAAAGCCAAAGGCCCGGAAGATATTATAAATGTTGTTGCCGATTCAGTTGAATATTTATTTGTTAAAAATGAATTAAAAAAAACTTTCGGAAAAATTATTCATACTCCGCAACCCGAGGAAATCTTTTTTCTTAAAAGGCATCCTTACAGCCAGCTTCAAAAATTAAAACAATTGAAAAACATTATTATATTAGCTCCGCTTAATTCCGGTTCAACTACTTCCAAATATATTGAGTCAATAACTGATTCAACCGTAAAAAAAATGATACTTGCGGATTCTATTTTTGTTATTAACAAGTACGATCTTTGGGCACAAAATCAACTTGTTATGATTATAACGGGTCCATCAATGGAAAAAATTTCAGAAAACTTAAAGAAAAAGCGAAAATCTCTTTTCTATTATTTTATGAAATCTTCCAATGAACGCTTGGCTAAAGGATTATATAACACCAAATTTGAACAAAAGAAAATCGAAGCAGAATTTCTTAAAAATTATGGTTGGACTATGTACGTTCAGGCTGATTATCAAGTTGCCATGGAAAAACCTGAAGATAATTTTGTTTGGCTAAGGCGAGGAGTAAATGCCGATATTGAAAGATTTGTATTTGTCCATTGGATAGAAAACTCTTCTCCCGATTTTTTAAATCCCGATTCTATTTCCAAAGTACGAGACCAACTAACGGAAAAATATTATCGCACTTCTGATGATTCGGCTTATGTTGTTTCCTATGCTGACCATAAAAGAAATACCGAAGTAAATTTTAATGATAAATATGCACTTATGACACAAGGTTTATGGAAGTTTAGCGATGAATCCGGCGGTGGTCCGTTCATCAGCTATTCTTTTTATGATGTAAAAACTAAGCGAATGTATATTTTAGATGCCTCTATTTTGGCACCTAAGTATTATAAAAAAGCTATTATACAACAAGTTGATGTTCTGCTTCACAGCTTTAAGACAAAAGCCGAAATTAAACCCGAAAGACAAGAAGAATTGTTAGAGGAGTTAGAATAAGTTTTAGCTAAGTTTTTTAATGTATAATTATAAACTGACTATTCAATATGATGGAACCGATTTTTACGGTTGGCAATCGCAACCGAATAAAAATACAGTTCAAGATCAATTAACTGATGCTCTAACTAAAATTACTAAAGAAAAAATAAATCTGATTGGCTCGGGCAGAACTGATTCAGGCGTACACGCTTTGGGACAGGTTGCAAACTTTATAGTTGAAAAAAAGTTCGAACCTTTCGAGATACTTTATTCCTTAAATTCTATTTTACCTAAAGAGATTGCAGTTACAGATTTTACTGAAGTTAACTCAAATTTTCATTCGCGTTTTGATGCTAAAAAAAGAATTTATATTTATTTAATAAGTAAAAAAAAATCTCCTTTCTATCATAAATATTCTTATCTGAAAAAAAATATTACCGAGCAATATACTAAGAATTTAAATAGTTTAAGTAAGGAATTTTTAGGCAAAAAAGATTTTACCTCTTTTAGCAAAACTAAAACAGAAACCCAAAATAAAGTTTGTAATATCAGTAATATTGCTTGGAGGAACACAAAAAATTTTGTGATATTTAAAATTGAAGCTGATAGATTTTTACATGGAATGGTCAGAACAATTGTAGGAACTTTATTTTTTTTAGTTGATAATAACAAAGACAAAAATACTCTTAAAAATATAATTGAACAAAGAGATAGAAAATCTGCGTACAAATCGATTGATGCTAAGGGACTTTTCTTGTACAAAATTAAATATTAGTTTTAATAAAAATATTTAATCACTTGCATCCTTTTTTTGTCCATTTCCCAATTACTTTTTTTAGTATTATATGTTTTTAAGGAAATAATTAATCTCTTCGTTAAAAGAAAATATCTTCCATATATCGGAATAGTTTTATTGGTAGCCGGAATAATGAGGGCAATAGTATCAGTTTTATCGAGCAATTTGGAGTATCAATCATTTTTGCAAGCTCCAACAACTACTCAATTGCAACTTTATTATATTAAACAACAAGAAGAAAAAGCAACAACTTTCTTGTGGGATTTTTTAGTAGTTTTAATAATTAAATTATATTTTATATTAAACAAAAAAGATAATTTGTTTGTGAAAATATTTTTATTGTTTATTGCTCTGTTTGGGGTTTATTTTTTACTAGAAACGGCTTACAGCGGTGGTACCCTTGTTTATAAATATGAAATAGAGACAAAATTAATAAATGGTACTTAAAATACGAGAAAGTTCCGAAAATTAAACGATACTTTTTTGTTTGCCGAAAGAGAACTAAAGTAATTCTATGAGATTATCAAAAAAAATAATTTTTATTTTCTTTTTTACATCAACTCTGTTTGCTCAGATTACTAATACGCAAGGTGCGAAAGGATTATTTATGAGTATTAGTGTCGGACCAAAATTTCCGATAGGAGTTATGTCCGAAAAGTTTAATGCTGCTCCTTCTTTTGATTTTTCCATATCTTATACTAATACGGAATTTACTCCGTTATTTTTCTATTTCACTTTTGGATATCAAAGTCATTCGGGAAACTTTAACTTTTATAAAACCACAAAACATTCCTCTGTAACTTCAAACATATTTAGCCTCAATTTAGGTGGCAAATATTTCTTTGAACCTATCTTAGATGAGGGTATAATTATTATGCCTGTTGTTGAACTTGGAGCTACTTACGGTTTTATAAAAGAATATTATCAGTATAAAATTTATCTCAATTTAAATGATAAACTGCAAAATTTATCTAAATTCGGTGGACACATCGGAGTAGGAATTTCTTTCTTTTTATTGGAGCTTATGGGAACTTATTGCTATTTGCCGCAGAATCAATTTTTTGGGATTAATCTAAAATTAACAATGCCTTTGACAGTTTCTTTTTAAGGAGTAAAATATGTACTATCAAAATTTGATATTGAATATTAAAAACAATATTGCCGTACTAACTGTAAACAGACCCGATAAATTAAATGCACTTAACAGAAATACTTTAGATGAACTTAAAAGAGTCCTTTTAGAGTTGAAAGATAACAAGGAAGTTTATGTTTTAATTATTACCGGTGCGGGAAAAAAATCTTTTATTGCTGGTGCAGATATTAGTGAATTAAGTAAGTGTAATTTTGATAGCGGGAAAGAGTTTTCGAAAAAAGGACAAAAGATTTTTGACTTAATTGAAAATTTAGGCAAACCGGTTATAGCTGCAATTAATGGCTTTGCTCTAGGAGGCGGCTGCGAACTTGCCCTTGCCTGCCATATTCGTATTGCATCTGAAAATGCAAGTTTTGGTCAGCCTGAAGTAAATCTTGGTATAATTCCCGGTTATGGTGGAACACAAAGACTGGCAAGATTGATAAATGCCGGAAGAGCTGCTGAATATATTTTAACCGGTGATATCTTTAATGCAAAAGAAGCATTGCGTCTAGGATTGATTAGTAAAGTTTTTACTCAAGAAGAATTACTTAGTGAAGCCGAAAAAATTGCAGAAAAAATATCGAAAAAAGGACAAACTGCAATAAGAAGTGCATTAAAGTCAATAACAAGCATTAATGATTTTACTCAAACCGAAGGTCTAAACTTGGAAGCAGAATTATTTGCAAAATGTTGCAGCACTGAAGATTTTATTGAAGGAACGTCAGCATTTCTTGAAAAAAGAAAACCTGATTTCAAAAATAAGTAGTTTTGCTATCCAAACAAAATAAGGAGTAATTATTAGAAAAATAGATAACTTGGAGAAATATGTTAAGTAGTTAGCAACCATCCCTATTAAAATTAAAATAAATTTAACTTTAGCAGCTTAAACTTGCTGAAAGAAAGCCAACTTTTTTTACTTATTCATTTTGAACAGTTGTGGATAAAATAGAAAAAAAATAAATAATTTTACAAAAATATTAAAACACAGAACGTAACTCATTTAATATTGCAGTTGCGTGACCTTGAAGAGAAAATCGTATGGAAAAGATATTATTAGCAGGAGGAACAGGATATTTAGGAGGCTACATTTTATCCGAACTTTTAGATAAAGGGTTTGATACTAAAGCTATCGTTAGAAATGAAAATAAAATTAACGCTTCCTTGAAGAAAAACAAAAAAATTAAAATTTTACAAGCCGAATTAACAAATCCAAAATCAATAGAAGATTCTTGTAAAGATGTAGATGTTGTTATTTCAACTGTTGGAAGAACTAAGCAAAAAGATGGTATAACATATATGGATGTTGATTATCAAGCAAATCTAAACTTGCTGAATGAAGCGAAAAGACAAGGAGTTAAAAAATTCATATATATTTCAGTATTAAATGGAGAAAAACTCAAAAATCTTGCTATTTGTTATGCAAAAGAAAAGTTCGCAGAGGAATTGAAAAAATCGGGATTAGAGTATTGTATTATCCGCCCTAACGGTTTTTTCTCTGATATGGCTGAGTTTTTTAAGCTGGCGAAAAAAGGAAGGATTTATTTATTTGGAGATGGAAAATTAAAATCAAATCCAATACATGGAGAGGATTTAGCTAAAGAATGTGTTAATCAAATAAAGTCAAATGTTACCGAACTTGAAATTGGAGGACCTGAAATACTGACACAAAATGAAGTTGCTGAAATTGCATTCAAAGCAATTAATCAAATGCCAAAGATAACATATATTCCTGACTGGATAAGAAGATTATCATTAAAAGTTGGGAAAGTATTTATGTCGAAATATACTTATGGCTCATTTGAATTCTTTATGAATGTTATGGCAATTGAAATGGTCGCACCTAAATATGGGAAACACACTCTAAAAGAATATTTTGAGGAGTTAAATAAGCACACAACATAAGTTCATAAGGTTCCGTACACAAATTACTCACATTTTACTTAACAGTTCTTGTTTCCATTGCTCATTTTGTTTAACTTGGTACATCAAAACATGGTTTGTCCAAAATGGCTATTTTAGACTTTTTATCATAATAAATTTTAAGTTAAAAATAGCAAGCCGGTTCGAATTTTTAGAAATAATGACAGAATTATATAAAAAAGAGGAGCAAAATGAATATTGAGCAAATAATACAAAACGGTATAAAATCGATAGATTTAACAAATGATAGTCACGCAAAACTAATTCTCGAAACGGCAAATAATTTATTACAAAAGTATCAGAAATTGTCTGATTTGCAAAAATTAGAAAACGAGTTGTTGGAACGCGAGGACGAACAAAAAACTTTTTTGCAGTTGGCTGTAAAACTGGCTTGCTCTAAAAGTCTTGTTCTGCAAGTAAATGAGCCGTTGCATATTTCAGTTGTTTTTGCGGTTTACAAAGAACATCAAAGAATACTAAAAAGCACCGAGCACCCTCACGGCGAAAATTTTTTAATAAAAAAAATACAGCAAATGGAATGGCTTTTCAAGGAACAAGAGCTTATAACTTGGGACTTGACTGTTGTAGATGACGGTTGCCCTGAAGGAAGCGGAAAAATTGCTCAGAAAATAATTGAAGCTAATTCATTGCAAGATAAAGCACAAGTTTTGTTCCTAAACGATGCCATAGAACGTTCTTTGCCGATTGTTAAAACGCTTTCATCGCCAAGCGATAGCCAAAAAGGTGGCTCTATTTTGTACGGAATGTGGGACTTGGCACAAAAAGATCATTCGCAAAAACATATTGTCGTTTTTACCGATGCCGACCTTTCTACACATCTCGGACAGCTAATGCTACTTGCCGAACCAATTGTAAACCAAGACAAACTTGCAGCAATTGGCTCGCGGCGAGAAAAACAATCGGTTGTTGTAAAAAAATCAGCTCGAAATAATCGAGGAAAATTATTCATTTATCTGTGGAAAAGGATGATACCTAATTTAGGAGATATTATTGATACACAGTGCGGATTTAAAGCATTTCGTGCAGATATTATTCCCGAAATTACTTTGAATAATATAGAACATAAATTTGCTTTCGATGTAGAGCTTTTAATTAAAACTGCTTTGTTGAAACCGAATGCAATTTACAAAGTTCCGATTGCTTGGATTGACAGCGATGCAGCTTCTACAACTGCGGATTTACAACCTTATTTGCCAATGTTGAAATCGATAGCAGCAATGCAGGTAAAATATTTTTCGGACAAAGAAAACCATAATGATTTTGTTGATTTTGTAAACTCGCTTAACGAAGAAAATTTTAATCTGCTTTTGGAAAATATTCCGCAAAATATAGTAAGCCGAGAACCGGATAGTTTTGCAAATTATACCGGTGTTTCTGTCAGTGATTTAAAAAGTGTTATCTAGAGTTAAGAAGAGCTTTCTGGAAAAAGAGAAATCTTAAGTAATTATAACTTTAAATAAATTAATTGAGTATTGAGGGTAAGTGAGAATTGAGTCAATCAAAATTATAAATCCCATTACACAAGTAAGGGCTAGTTTATGAAATTTCTTCTCAAGATAATAGCAGTTATATTATTCTTTACGCTAAATATTAGTTGTAGTAAAAATGAATCAAATAAAGAATGGGATAAAATATTTCATAATTACAACATCAAAGGAACATTTTTACTTAAAAACACTCAAACTAACCAATTAAAAATCTACAACGAAGAACGCAGTGATACTGCATATTTACCCGCATCTACTTTCAAGATTTTAAACTCAATGATTGCATTACAAACATCAGTAATAAAAAGTGAAAATGACATTATTAAATGGGACGGCATTGATAAAGGCTGGAAACCTTGGAACCAAGACCAAACAATGAGAACTGCAATGCCAATATCTTGCGTATGGTTCTATCAAGACTTAGCAAAAAGAATTGGTAAAACACAAATGCAGAAATGGATTGAGTTAGCAAACTATGGAAATAAAAAAATGGGGGGAAAAGTTTACAATTTTTGGCTTGAAGGAGATTTGAGAATTTCTGCCAAAGAACAAATCATATTTATCGAAAAATTAATTGCTAATAAATTACCTTTTGATAGAGAAATACAAGAAATCGTAAAAAAACTTATGATAACAGATTCTACAAACAATTATACAATTCATTCAAAAACCGGATGGGCTAATAAAATAGGCTGGAATGTAGGATATGTAGAAACAAACAATAACAAATGGATTTTTGCAATGAATCAGAATATAACGAATAAAGATGATGCAAAATATAGGAAAATAATAACCTACAAAATATTGAAAAGAGAAAGAATTATTAAATGAATATTTGCTACGAAATAATGTTTAATCAACAAAAAATTTCTGTACATAAATTAAACTATAAAGATATTTAACCATGCAAACTTTGTTTGTTATTTGCTTTTTGCATAATTTAGCGAAATAAAAAAGACTGGGTTGTGGTATTGTTTTTTGTTCCCCTACTCTGCACATCCGCTAACCATAACTAACAATAAAAGTAACTAAACAGAAAAAATAAATGAAAGGAGATAAATGAAAACCTTACTAATTTTCAACAGGGAACCTTATGATAATACAGATGTAACATGGAATGGACTTAGACTTGCAGAAACACTCAGAAAAAATAATGTGGAAGTTAGAATTTTTCTAATGAATGATGCGGTTGATATGGCAAGAGATATTTGTAAACCACCGGAAGGCTACGATCAAGATTTATCACAAATGTTAAAAGATTTGATTACCAATAATGTTTCCGTTAAAGTTTGTGGTACCTGCATGTCGCGTTGTGGAATTTATAAGAACCATCCATACTTCGATGGTGCCGAAAAATCGACTATGCAAGCCCTAACGGAATGGGTAATCGATAGTGATAAAGTTTTAACATTCTAAATTATGAATAAAAAAATAGGATTAAAAGAGGCTGTCTCCATTGGGATAGGCGGAATGGTTGGTGGCGGAATATTTGCAGTTTTAGGTTTAGCGGTTTCTTT
>PDWI01002661.1_pt1 | contig 35387 bp, 33 predicted proteins | sample 1430891 | NCBI WGS metagenome assembly PDWI01 (sample SAMN01162508, study PRJNA174530) | Oral metagenome, whole genome shotgun sequencing project. | biome: Marine environment; feature: Marine mammal; material: Swab sample of the gingival sulcus; isolation source: swab sample of gingival sulcus... | reverse complement strand
AACCCTCCACAATCTCGCCTATAAGTGAAAACTTTTTAGGATTTGTTATCAATACATTTTGAAATGTGCCAATTAGACTTGCATCACCCGCAAAACTTACCGACCGATTACAATCCGACCTACCTGTTAATTTACCTTCTTTATGCGAATCCACTAACACTCTCACTACTTTACCTTTCATTTCTTGATTTTTACGAATTACTATACCGTTTAATACTTTCAACATACGCTCAAATCTGACATGCTTAATATCATCTGGTATCTGCTCAAACTTAGCAGCTGGAGTTCCTTCTCGAACTGAATAGATAAACGTAAAGGCGGTATCATACTCGACATATTTAATTAAATCAATTAACTGGTCTACATCTTCCTCTTCTTCTGATGGAAAACCAATGATGATATCCGTAGAAATACTTAAATTGTCAATATTAGCCCGCAACCTGTCTACCAATGACAGATACTGCTCTCTAGTATAAGAACGATTCATTCTTTTTAACACTTTAGTGCTACCAGCCTGTACTGGTAAGTGCACATATTTTACAATTTTATCGCACTCTTTGATCGCCATAATTACATCATCCGAAAAATCTTTCGGGTGCGGCGTCATAAAATTAAGTCTAAAATCATAGTCAAGTTCTGCCACATCACGTAGTAAATTACCAAAAGTATAGTCATAATCAAAGTCGTTACCATAAGAGTTTACGTTTTGTCCTAATAACGTTATCTCTTTAACGCCTTCGGCTAAAAACATATTAACTTCTTTAAGAATAGAGTCTTTGTCACGACTTCGCTCTCTACCACGCGTATACGGTACTACACAATAAGTACAATAGTTGTTGCAACCATAAGTAATATTGACAAATGCCTTGTGTGGTTTTTTTCGGACAACTTTTATTCCTTCCACTATCCCGCGTGATTTTTCCCACACTTCAACTATCATCTTTTTCTCGGTAAGCGCGCGTAAAAACAATGTCGGGAACTCGTGAAGATTATGAGTACCAAAAACTATATCAACATGCTTATACTTTTCTTTTATCTTTTCTACAATATGTGGTCGCTGCATCATACAACCACAGATTGCAATTATCATATGTTTCTTTTGGTTTTTTATAGTTTTGAGCGAACCCAAATTACCATATACTCTTTTTTCGGCATTTTCTCTAATACAGCAAGTATTATATAACACGAAATCAGCATCTTTCATACTTTCTGCTTCAGAAAACCCACACAGTCTTAACATACTATAAATCTTTTCACTATCGTGTTCATTCATCTGACAACCGTAAGTATTGAGGTAAAACTTGGGATTTGTACCATAGGTTTCCTCATTTTCCATTATATAATTTCTTACCTTTGTCATTGCCCGTTGATTTTCCATCAGGACTTCATTAATGTTTAACTTATTTACTATCATTTGTTCTCCTAATAAAGTAATTAGGACTGTCTATAATTTGACAGCCCTTTTACCCTTTCTCTAAATTTCAAGAAGGTCTTCTTCTCTAAGTAATTCATTTAATTCTTCTAAAATAAAACCATGACTTATAGCATAGATGATGACAGAATCTCTTTTGTTTTTGACATAGAGTTCTTTCTTTTCTGCGGCTACAAGTAAGCGATTTGTTTCCTTCAAAGAGAGTTCTAAGCGGATTGCTATCATCACCAGCTTATCCCTTGTTGGTCTGCGACTTCCATTTAAAAGTTGATAAGCATACGCTTTACTAATCCCGACTTCATCGGCAAATTCTTGAACTTCATATCCTCTTTTAAATATTATATCACTTAGTACAAGTTTAAAACTTTCGTCTAACATCTGGTCTTTACACTCTTTAGCAAAATCTTCGTAGTAAGCCTTACTTTTCAAATTGTGAAGTAGTAGTTGAGTATCATCATTGTCTTTGGGATTAAACAAAACTGTTTCATCTTCCACTTTTTTTCGAACTACTCTTCTGAGCTTTTTATTTTTATCTTTTTCCATCACACTTCCAAAGCAATTTTCATCATATTGGTAAATGCGGTCTGTCTTTCTTCTGCTGTTGTCACTTCATTAGTAACTAAACAATCAGAAATAGTTAACAGGCATGAGGCATTTTTACCCAAGATGTTTGCATTGTGAAATAGTGCAAAACTTTCCATCTCAACAGCTAGACAACCTGTTTCCTTGCTAAATTTTGCAAAATCAAAACTTTCTTTATAAAACACATCTGATGAATGTATCTTACCAGTTTTTAAAGGTATATCTAAATCTTGTGCTGCTTTTTTTAATTTATCGTTTAACATTACGGACGATTTAATTTCATTTACTGATTTACCAGCTTGCGTCTTAGCATAAGTTGACTCACTATAACTACTTTCAGCAAGCACTACATCATATAATTTTAAATCAGCAGTATAGCTACCAGCTGAACCAATCCTAATGATATTTTGAACATCATAAAACTTAAATAATTCATAAGAATATATCCCAATACTCGGCATACCCATTCCTGACCCCATCACAGAAATCTTTTTGCCATGATAAGTACCTGTATAAGCAAACATATTTCTTACTGAATTAATTTGCTTGGCATTTTCTAAAAAATTTTCAGCAATAAACTTAGCACGCAATGGATCACCCGGCATAAGTACTGTACTAGCAAATTCACTTTTATCTGTTACACTAATGTGCGGTGTTGGTATGTTGTTCATCTCGTCCTCCTTTTATACAAGGTTTACAGCCACTATGTTAATTATAGCAACAATACTTAGTGTTTGCAATAATTATCCCAAATTATTCACAAAAAACTGTAAAAAACCGTAGTAAAAGTCCGAGTTTTAGAATTTAACACACAATTTGCCAGCCCTACCTTACTGAATTTATTAGCGTACTTTTATATTATCTCTAAAGATATTAAAATGTGCAATCTTAGGCGGGTTTTCTGGAGTAACTGCTGGTTTCAAACTATATAAAGACAAGCTACCAACATAAACTTTATCCTTAGTTTCATCCAATTGATAATATTTATTTCTGCGCTTAATTACATTATAGATTACACTTGCTGGCTCATCCGCACGTAGTTCGGAAATAATTGTATCCGAAATTACTGCTTTTATTTTGCCAGTAAAATCGTTGTTTTTATTTACTGCTCTAAATAAATCTTCAACATCCTTGTTGACATCATCAAAATCAAGCTCATCTTCGCCAGCTTTGACATCTTCAGGTTTTTTATCAACGGATTTTGACGCACCTTGCTGATTTTTTGCCTGCTTACTATTCGCTGCCCCTTTACCGTCATCAGCTTGTTTAGCTGCCGGTACAGGTTCAACCATTTCCACATTTATTTCTTCGATTGGTTTGTCACGATAACTTGCGAATTTAAGCATTTCCTTTAAATTAAACTGTGATAAAACTTCTGAAAGTCCATAAAAACCACCGTCTTTTATTTTTTTAACAGTTGGTTTAATAGAAAGTCTTGAACTTTTATAACTTATTTCCATTATATAACCTGTATTGATATCAAAAACATTAAGTAACGCTTCCTCTAATTTCAAACGCTTATCCTTATTAGTAAAAACTATTTTACTATCACCAGATATCATATAGAAATCATCTATCTCAATATTCCAACCACTTTTGGCTAAATTGTCAATGGTTAGTTCAAGTTCCTCAATCGAGTTAATAACAACAAGCTTAGAAATTATTTTTAACTCTTTTAACAGATTTTCGTTCTTCCTAGCATTTAACTGGTCCTCCGTTAATAAAAACTCGACATTAAAACAATCTAGCTTCTTCCAATTTTTGACTTCATCATCAAGCACCTTTGTTATGATATTTTTATGATTTTTGACAACTTCAAAAGACATATTAGCAACTACTTTAGAACGCTCTTCTTCATCTATCTCGGCAATTGCTTTGCGAAAAGTATCCTTGATTGCCTCTTCATTTTCCATAGCAAATATTTTGTCAATTTTTTTTACTTTATATTCTAAAGAGTCCTTAGGTACATGAAATATAAATAATATCACAAGCACCACAACTGCAACAGTTATAATCCAAGACTTTTTTATCACCATAATGTTACACCAATATCCAATCCTTTTTAAATTTATTTTTTAATTTTTTTTCATCAGAAAGCACAAAACCAGCCGGCTGCTCATCCACAAAAACTAGATGATAGCCCTTCTTGTGCTTTTCTGCAATTGTTTCCCCACGAAAATAGCGACCAACATTATCATCCGTTAAACGATACATTATCTTATTATCAATTTCACTTGGCCTAATAGTCATCGCAAATGCCTGTGAAGGGATAAACTTACTTGACTTAACTTCACCCAGTAACAGACCAGACCTAAGTATGCGTAAATTACTCGCTAAATCAACCTTGTGGTTCATATAATATAATTTTGTACCAGCTTCAAAATAATAGCCGTCTTTAACCTTATAGCCAACACTTGTAGCAAAATCACTAAAGTACTTTGGTGGTTTATTTTGAACCAAATTACTTGTACTAATCTCCAATTCTCCTTTTTTACCTAGCAATATAAAATAATGCCCTAGTGCATTTAACTTATGCGGCAAGATACGATTAGAAGCCTTTATTACACTTTCACTAACCTTGCCTAAGCCATTTTCAAACATATCATTCTCAATAATTTCAGCATAAAATTGGTCATTTTCAGCTAGAAACTTCTCAATTATACCTTCATTTTCTCTTACATCAAAAGTACAGGTTGAGTACATAAGTTTACCACCAGACTTTAGCATTTTTGCTGCACTTGTCAAAATTTCTAGTTGTTTTTTTGCCATATTAAGTACAGATTCTTCACTCCAACACTTTGCAATAGCAATATCTTTAGCAAACATACCTTCACCCGAACAAGGGGCATCTACCAAAATGACATCAAAATAATCTGCAAAATTTTCTGCTAAACTATGATGATTTTCTGCCATAACTATCGTATTGCTAATCCCAAATTTCTCGATGTTTTTAACAGTAGCCCGCTGTCTACTTGTCGAAATATCATTCGAATAAAGTAGACCACCGTTTGAGAGTTTTTGTGCTAGTTGCAAAGTTTTGCCCCCTGGTGCAGCGCACATATCCAAAACCTTAGCAGTTTCCGCAAATTCTAAGAAATTAACGGGGCATGACGCACTAATTTCCTGAAAATAGTAAAGTCCCATTAAATAATAAGGGTGCTTGGTAAGCTTGTCCGCACTTACAAAATACATATTATCTACTACACTGGACTTTGTCAAGCCTGTGATATTTTTTTGTAAAAAATCAATATCAATTTTTGCACTATTCAGCCTAATCGACTTGCTTTGATTTTTGTCATAAGAATTTATAAAGTCTTCATAGTCATCAGCAAAAAGAGTTTTACAATTTTCCACAAAATCTGGGAGCATCTCTTTTATTTTATCACTTACTTTTGTCATTAATTAAATGTCTTTCTCTATATTTTTAATCATATCAGTTTTAACTTTCCAAAGTTTTTCACTAAGGTCAACTATATATTTATGTGGATTTTTAAATCTTTTCATTTCATCCCATATATAATCTAAACGATTAGCACAATACTCTTTAATTTCCTCTAAACTTGGCAAGTCATATACTCTTTCACCATCTTTATATATTTGAATCAACATTTTTTCTAATTTAAAGTTTTCCATAGTTTTACGTTTCCAAGTATGCGCTGGGTGGAAGATTTCAATTGGCTCATCTTCTGAAAGTTCTTCATCAAAGAACGTAACCAAATCAGCCTCAGCATAGCCTGTATCCTTATCATAGAATCTATATAACTGCTTAAATCCTGGTGTTGTAATTTTAGTAATGTTTTCTGATATTTTGATTTTATTTACAATCTGACCATCCTTTTCGACTGCTACCAATTTATAAACGCCACCAAAAACTGGACTAGTATATGAAGTAATTAACTTTTCGCCCACTCCAAAAGCATCAATTTTAGCGCCCTCTAAAAGTAGGTTTTTAATAATAACTTCATCGAGTGAATTAGATGCAACTATTGTACAATCAGGATAGCCAGCTTCATCAAGAATAGTTCTAACTTTTTTAGAAATATATGCTATATCGCCACTATCTATCCTAACCCCTGCTGGTCTTTTACCAAGTGGTTTCAATACTTCATCAAACACTTTAATAGCATTAGGTAGACCCGATTTTAAGACATCATAAGTATCAATAAGTAAATTACAACTATCTGGATAAGTACGAGCATAAGCCTTAAATGCCTCAAGCTCACTATCAAAAAGTTGTACCCAACTGTGTGCCATTGTACCAGTAGCAAACACGCCATGATTTTTGTCAGCTAGTACATTAGACGTACCAACACAACCGCCAATATAAGCCGCTCTTGCACCAAGAACCGAAGCATCTTTCCCCTGTGCTCGTCTTGAACCAAATTCAAGTACACCTCTACCTTGCGCTGCTCTAGCAATTCGATTGGCTTTCGTGCAAATCAAACTTTGATGATTCATAAATAGTAAAATAGCTGTTTCTAAAAGTTGAATTTCAAAAATTTTACCACGTAATATCATTAATGGCTCAGACGGAAATATCGGTGTACCTTCCTTGACCGCCCAAATATCACCTGTAAATTTGAAATTTTTAAGTCTTTCAATAAACTCAGCTGAAAACATATTGCGATTTTCCAGGTACTCAATATCCTCTTTGGTAAACTGTAAGTTATCTATATAATTACAAACACTTTCCAGACCACAACTGATTGCAAATCCACCACCATCGGGGATTTTTCTAAAAAAATACTCAAAATAGGCTACCGTATCAGCCATACCCTCATTTAAATAACCATTCATCATAGTTAGTTCATAAAAATCGGTAAGTAGTGCTAATTTTTCAGTTTGCATAGATTCCCTCATTCCTTCCACATTTTAAGTTTAGATACAAAGATTAAAACCACTCCAGAACCTACCAAAAAACTTACAAAAAACAACATCATTGTAAAATTAATTGGCAAATAACTCTGAAATACATCAACTAAAACGCCAATAAGTATTAATAAATACCCTATTTTTTTTATACTTTTCATACTTTTAAGTTAGAAAATGTGATTTTCTAGTCCTTTCTTATTACTTACTACAAACTAACCATTACAAACAATGTCTTAACTTTTTATAACACGAACATATATTATTCGCAATGGTTTGTTAAGTAAAGTTTAAGTCTAAAATCGATAATATTCAAGAAGATAATCTTTATGTATTTGTAATATTTAGTCTTCTAGTTCAGCTTTCTTGATAGCACGCCCTAACTCACTAATACTTTTTTTGTCACCAAATTTTAAAACATCTAACAAATGCTTATAAAATAAATCTTTTCGCACTTTATAAGTTGTTTCTAGGCTTTTTTGATACCGCCAGTCCTTGATATTTTGATGATTACCACTAAGTAACACATCAGGAACTGTATCATCTTGATAAACTCTTGGTTTAGTGTACTGCGGATATTCAAGTAAACTGTTTTCAAAACTTTCTTCAACCAGAGAACCATCATCGCCAAGTACACCACCTACATAACGGCTAACTGCATCAACCAAAACTATTGCCGGCAGTTCACCACCCGTCAACACAAAATCACCTATTGAAATTTCCTCGTCGACATAATTATCAATTAACCTTTGGTCAACCCCCTCATAGTGACCACAAAGCATAATGATATGTTCATAGGTCGAAAGCTCCACTACCTTTTCTTGATTTAGTCTTTTTCCACGAGGACTTAAATAAACAACTCTTGAACCAGCCTGTTTGACAGAATTTATAGCATTTTTAATTGGGTCAACTTGTAATAACATACCACTACCGCCACCATAAACTTTTTCGTCTACACGATTTCTTTTTTCCTTAGAAAAGTCTCTGATTTGCACAGTATTAATTTCAAGTAGATTACCCTCGCGCGCCTTTTTTATAATAGAATCAGAAAACGCCCCTTCCACCATTTCTGGAAAAAGGGTCAGGATATCAATCTTCATCGTAAAGACCTTCGATTAATTTTACAGTAATGAAACCTTGCTCAATATCGACAGCTACTACAAACTGGTCTACATAAGGCAAAAACCAAATCTTACCGTTACTATTAATAGTTAGTAAGTCTTGACTTTTTCCTGTTCTTAAATCATCAACAACACCAATTTTTTCGCCAGTTTCTTTAACCACATCGAGCCCTATCAAATCTTTTACAAAAAATTCGCCCTCTTCTAAAAGATTATCCATTTCATCAACCGACAAATAAATATACTCGCCTTTGTACTTTAATACATCATTGATATCATCAATTCCCTTAAATTTAAGCACCATAATATTCTTATACGGTCTAGCCTTTTCAACTTCTAAGATGACATCAGCTGACTTTTCTTTGATAATAACTTGCTCAACATTATCAAACGATTCGATTGCGTTAGTATAAGGATAAACTTTTACTTCGCCTTTAAGTGCTCTTGTATCAATGATTTTACCTATCTTTATATAATTTTTCTCCATCTCTCCACCTTTGGTATCAGATTATTAGCAAAAAGCAAAAACAATCTGTCTTAAACACATATAGCCTGAAACTGACAAGCAGAACAGGCTATAACATGATTAACTAATTATTTCAATCATTACATTCTTTTCAGAGTTAATCGAAGAAGCCTTAACAACAGTTCTTACAGCGTTGATAATTCTTCCTTTTTTACCAATAACTCTTCCAATATCATCAGCTGCAACGCTGATTTCAAATATTATATCAGTATCAGTCTCATTTTGAGTGATTTTTAACTCACTAGGATTAGCAATAAGATTTGATACAATCATTTCAATTAATTCTTTCACCTTACCACCTACTAGTTTTTAGCTTTAGCTTTGTCTAAGATGCCTTCTTTGTTTAAAATTGCTCTTACAGTATCAGTCGGTTTTGCACCGTTTCTTAACCATTTGATAGCACTTTCTTCATTGATTTTAAGTTCAATATCTTTCTCTTTAGCAACTGGATTGTAATATCCGATTTCTTCGATAAATCTACCATCTCTTGGCGATCTAGAATCTGCTACTACTAATCTGTAAAAAGGTCTCTTCTTTGAACCCATTCTTCTTAATCTTATTTTTACTGCCATTTTTTTCCTCCTATATTTTATTATATCCTAAAAATTTATATCAAATATAAATTCCTTTAACTAATTAATTAAAAATCCATTGGCGGTAAGTTTAAACCTTTTAGGAAATTTTTCTTGCCACCTTTTTTCATCATGACTTTCATCATTTTTTGCATGTCATTAAACTGTTTAATAACCTTGTTGACATCCTGTACTGTACAACCAGAACCAGCAGCAATTCTTTTACGTCTACTTGCGTTCAGTATCTGTGGTTTACGACGTTCTTGTATCGTCATACTTTGAATAATTGCCTCTGTCTTAACTAATTGTTTAGTATCAATATCATCAGGGTTTATTTTAGCTTTACCCAAGCCAGGTATCATGCCGATAATATCTTTAATTGACCCCATTTTTTTCATCTGTTGCAACTGACTTAAAAAGTCTTCTAAAGTAAACTCGGCTTTTTTAATTTTTTTACTTAGCTTAACTGCTTCCTCTTCATCAAACGCTTCACTTGCTTTTTCAATCAGAGTCAGCACATCACCCATGCCAAGTATTCGGCTCGCCATTCGGTCTGGATAAAACGGTTCTAAATCAGATAACTTTTCCCCGACACTTGCAAACTTAATAGGCTTACCCGTTACTTTTCTAACCGAAAGGGCTGCACCACCACGAGTATCGCCATCTAGCTTAGAAAGTATTACGCCATCAATTTCCAAATTTGAATTAAAAGTTTCTGATACAGTCACCGCGTCTTGACCTGTCATCGCATCAATAACAAGTAAAATCTCGGTTGGGTTTACCTCAGCTTTAATATCAACTAACTCTTTCATCAGCATTTCATCAACGTGTAGTCGACCAGCTGTATCAATAATTACTACATCATGGAAATACTTTTCAGCGTATTTTAATCCTTCTTTTGCTATTTCAACAGGCGAAGTTTTATCACCCATTTCAAAAACTGGTATGCCTAGACTTTTACCGATTACTTTAAGCTGTTCGATCGCCGCTGGACGATAAACGTCACAAGCAACCATAAGCGGTTTTTTACCATCTTTTCTCAGAAAATTAGCAAGCTTACCTGTTGCGGTTGTCTTACCAGCACCCTGCAAACCAGCCATCATGTATACAGTAGGTGGCTTGGAAGAAACTGTAAGTTTTACATTTTCTGTTCCCATAAGAGCTGTAAGTTCTTCATTAACTATCTTTATTACAGTTTGTCCAGGTGTCAAGCTTTTCATAACTTCTTCGCCAACTGCTCTTTCCGTAACTAACTTTATAAAATCCTTAACGATTTTAAAGTTAACGTCAGCTTCAAGCAAAGCTAACTTTACTTCACGCATGGCTACCTTGACGTCTTTTTCGCTTAATTTACCACGTCCTGTTATGCTATTAAAAGCTGACTGCAGACGATCTGATAAACTTTCAAATGCCATAATATCACCTATCTATCCTTATACTTCCTAATTCTGCAATCAACTCATCTCTACTATATGAATCTATATTTCCGATAAGTTCATCTAACTTTGAATTTACATCATCACGAACTTTTAGAAAACCAATATGTTCTTCTAAATACACTAATTTAGTTTTTGATTTCTTTATTGCATCAAAGACGCTCTGCCTTGAAACGCCAAGATTTTCAGCAATTTCAGCTACTCCTAGGTCATCATTAGTGTACATGTCCATAATTTCAGATTGCTTTTCAGTTAGTGATGCCGAATATACTTCGAGCAAATCGCTGTAGTACATTTTAAGTTCTAACATCATATAACTCCTGTAAAGTATTTTTGCATTACTGATAAATGATACTACACTTCTAGCTATTTGTCAATAGCGGATTTAACATTGATTGTTAAAATTTACTAATATAACTAATATGTATTGTTACTACAGAACCTATAACAACAGTTGATTCAAAATAGCCCAAAATTAAAAGCAGATTATCCAACTAGCCAGTTTGACTAAAAGCCAAAACCAAGCCTTTGAATAATCTAGCTTAAACTTACTATCTAGCAATTAATAATACGTAATGTACTTACACTTGACAAACTAATTATCTTCATTAAGCTCTGTCGCTTTTACCGTTAATTTATATTTAAGCATATCGACAAATAAGTCTGCCTCATCTTTTTTAAACAAATTATAACGCACAAAAGTTACGCTATCTGCTGTATATAAACTGATATACTTATCCTCAAATTTAACACGTAGAATTTCATCAAGATAGACACTTTTCCTATCAAGCAGGCTATTTGATACATTGATGACACCATCAACAATCGTCACCGCATACTTTGGTTTAAAAAATCTATTTATGCCAACTATCAATAAATAAAAACCTAAAATTGATAAAAATATAAATATCAACAAATTATTATTATAACTAAACGAGAAATAAACTTTCACAAAAATATCTGTAAAATAGACCAACATTCCAAAAACATACACCGCAACTATCGACAAGTCAGCAAAACCTAATGCCTTTTTTAAATAATTTGTCCTAAACTTCAAATATAAATCTTGCTCTTCAGTAAAATCAGCATTTTTTGAACCAGCACAACTATCATTCTGTAAAACTTCATACTTTTTATTTGGTCTTATTTTCAAAAGTTCAATCAAGTGCTTTTTATAATTTTCACTCAAATAGTCAAATAGGACAACTTCAACTGTGTTATTGTAGTAAATACAAAGTCTATCTCGTTTGATTTTAACCACTTTTATCTTCTCAAAATAGATTTTTTTAGAAAAACTAAGCAAATGAAGTGGCGACTTTTTAACCACCATAAACTCCCTAGTTATATAAATATAATCACCCAAAGCCCTTGTTAGAAAATAAAACGCAAGAACCATTAAAAAATAAATTGGTATCGAATAAACAGTCTGCATCACCATAGCAAATGGCAGTCTTAATATCTCTTCATTAAAGACAATTCTTAACAACATATAAACCGGTGCAATAAGCACCACAAACACCACAGCTAGTACAGACGAAACCGTACTATATCTTACACTTTTAATCTTCATAACTCCCCCCTTAACTTCACTACATAGATACTATAATATAATTTAGCTTGTAAATCAATATACTAATTGTTAAATTATAAAAACAATAAGTAACAGCGACACTAAAAAAACCTAGCTAAAGCTAAGTTTTTTTATTAACATCACTATCTAAAATATACTAAAGTTATTAATAATAACTTCGGATTTACTTTTCGTTTTGGACTCCTTAACAGCCTTTTGGACATTTAGTATTTTATCAGTTATTATCCCATCTACATCGGAGTAGATAAACTTTTTGATAGACTTTGGTTTATTTACAGTCCACACCACCACTTTTTTACCAGCTTTGTGCGCAGCCAAAATCTTATTAGGTGTCGCTTCCCTTTGCTCCATAATCATGTAATCGCCTTTTAATTTTTTAACATCACCAAGTAGGAAGAAATAAAGATATCCAGTCTGGATTTCAGGGTAATTATCTTCAATATAACTTATCAAACTGTAATCAAGCGACATAACTACACATTGTTCAATCATTTCTTTTTGCTTGATAAGTTTAACTATATCATCTACCATTCTTTGATCAGCAGTCTTACCTTTTAATTCAATAAAAACACCAATTTTATTCTGAGCTACATTTAAAACTTCATCAAGGGTTGGCACTTTGTATATCTTAGCGTCACTATTATCTTTATTAACAACATTAAGATTTTTAATTTGGTCAAGCGTCATCTCAGATGGTTTTTTACTAACTCCCGCTATCCTAGTAAAAGTGTTATCATGGTTAATGATATACTCGCCATCTTTACTACGCTGTACATCAACCTCTGTCCAATCAGCCCCTTTTTCAATTGCCTCATTAACACCAGCAATAGTATTTTCAACAGATAAATCACCACCTGCTCGATGACCAATTATCTGTACGGAACGATTAACACGATATATCTCACTAAAATCAGCATCCATACTAATCGACAAAGCAAAATTTACAACAACAATTACTATAAATATCAAAGAAACTTCCACTTTAGTTTTAGTTTTAATTTTGCGACACAATTTTTCATCAGCAAATGGCTTAGCTCCAGTTTCAAACTTCGTCTTAATTTCAACTCCTTCAGCCCTATTATACTTATAAAAAAGCCTAGTGAGTACATATATAGCAATCGGACCACTCACAAAAGTAATAAGACTAATAATCTCAAACCCAGATAAAAAAAGCATAATAAGCCAGACACTTTTATCCAGATAAAAAAAGCTCAATACAACAGTAAACAAAGTTAGAACCAGCATAAAACCAGCCCCCACAAGTAAACATAGAGCAAATATTTTAATTAAATTCCAAAAATAATCAACGATAAACCTATTCCAATATTTAGCCATCAAACATCTTGATAATCGCAAACTCTCAGCTATCGTCTTTTTATCAACTATAATAAAATGCAAAGTAAAAATATAAGTAATCACTACTAACACAATAAAAATAAGCACAACTGTGTATAGCAATGAATAACTAGAATTTTTTGAAATAAATTCCATTATAAAAGCTGGAATTTTAAAACTACTAAACGTCCCAATATTTACCCCAACATCAATTATCGGCACAACCAAAGCTATAAATAGGACAAAAACTATTCCAATTGGCGAAATAAAATAAACCATTGATTTAATCGCAACTTCCAAAATGCCCTTTAGTTTCATATCTAGCTTTTTTTCTTCAACCAGCGAACTAATTACTATAAAAGTATTTATATCTATCCCCACAAGAATAACTAAAAAAAGTAACCCCAGCAGTATAACCATAACACCTTGAATACTCATGAAGAAGTTAAGATAATCACCACTAGTTATACTATCTCGCCCACTAGATTTTATAAATAACTTTATGGCAAAGTCAAACGAAGGTATAAATATCAACCCTATCAAAACTTTAAATATCAACAGATACTTTATATATATCCATGATATCCGCCCCTTTAAAGCTATCTTATTTATCGATAGATTGTTATCCACAAACTTCTCCTTCAATTTCCTACAATAAACTTATCAAGACTTACAATTAATATATCGACTACCATTCGCTATTATTGACATCTATCAGCATTTAAAACACACAATATTTTAACATATTAACAAACACAATACAATTAAAAAACTGTTATCGCAAAACTAAACATGCAATAACAGTATTCTTAAGCCGAGTAAGCTATTCCAAATAATCACCAAGTTAGCTTGTACGTATTAATCAGAATAGCCCATTCTACTAAAAGTGACATCTACTCAAGTAGCGTAAAAATGACTTTACAAGTTTTAAAAAAAATCTTAAAATCCATTATCTTACTACTTACTCAAAGTAATTTTTTCACTTATCATCTTTTTACCATCTTTATAAAGTTCGATTGACTTATCCATGATATACTTATCATTATCATAATAATGCTCAGAGTATTCTTCTACATGACCATCTTTGTTTCTAACACCATGAACATTAACATACATAGGATCATCATCATCAACATCTATAGTTTCACATTGTAAACCAGCTCCCCAAAATACTTTTTTAGCCTTAAAACAAGGTTGCCAGCAACCATTCCTTGTATAAATCTTACCAACCTTTTGAAACGAAACCTTATCAATATAAGTCTTGACAATATAATCTTTTTCTATATTAACATCCCTTTTTAAAACGTTGTTAATATATTCAACAGATTTACTACCAGCATCATCAATTTCAAAACCCTTCACATTTATCGTCTTATTATAAACATCCTTTAAATTATAATCTTTACGGTCAGTTACAACATTATCAACAGTATTTTCTACAATCAAAGCATATGTACCAGCTTTAAAATCATAGTTTTCACCATATTTCTTCACATCATCAACTTCGCTTTCTTCAACATAAAACACAGCTTTGCGTATAGAAAAACAATCCGATTTAATAATTTTACTGCTAGATTTAAAATCAACTGTCACTGGAACTAACTTATCATAATCAAGCAAATCAACTACTCTTTCTTCTTTTTGGCATGCCGTCAAAAAGAGAACTGATACGACGCATATAATTATTGCGATAAATTTTACTTTTTTCATATAAACTCCTATTTCATTCCTCTAATTTCAACATAATATTTATCTAACATATTCTCAGCTCTATAATCAACTATACCTTTAGAACCTTTTTTATACATAAGAATATGCAAAAAATATCTTAATCGTTCAGTAGACGCATAAGTTCTCCAATCATTTTTTACATGAGCTTCAGCATTATAATTATTACCGACAAAAATACGTCCTTCCTTATATTCTGGCCAACATGTAAAAAAACTTCTGGTGGTGTTAATTTATTCTTATAGTAGTTAATATTTTCAATATTAGTTTACACTTTTTAAACAAGACTTTTAAAATACATCATTTCCACTACTTACTCAAAGTAATTTTTTCACTTATCATCGTTTTACCATTTTTGTAAAGTTCGATTGTCTTATCCATGATATACTTATCACTATCATAATAATGTTCTGAATACTTTTCTGAATAGCCGTCTTTGTGTTTAAAATCCTTAACATCAATGTTAGCTAGCATAAAATTAGCAGAATTCTCAGGTACAACTTCTACGTGAACTGAAAAATAACTTTGACTCGCCTTAAACGATCGTCTCCACCTACCCTTGTTTACGTATATTAAACCAACTTTGTTACGGATATGCTTATCAATTAAAAATTTAGACACTATAAAGTTCTCACTTTCTAGCTCACCACTTTCATCCTTTAAAGACTTAACCGCTAGCTCACCGACATTATTAACAGTATAATCTTTAAAAACAACTTTGCTTTTCATAATATCCTTTAAACGCGGTGACTTATCTAAACTACGCTCAACCACTGTTTTTATATCGTGCTCCATTAGTAAAGCGTAGGTACCTGCTTTAAAATCATAATCAGCACCTAGTTTCTTCACATCATCAACTTCACTCTCATCAACATACACAATAGCTTTTTCCGCAAAAGCATCGCTTATTACCATACCATCTACATTACTGGGTAAATCAATTTCTACTGGTACTAACTTGTCATAATCAAGTAAAGTGACCGCTTTTTCTTCCTTTTGACACGCTGTCAAAAATATTGCTAAAACACCACAGATAATAATTGAGATAAATTTCACTTTTTTCATTTTAGCCTCCTAGGTTTTAAATTAACAATATTTTATCACATTAACCTACAAAATACAACTAAACCCATACTATTCACCAACCACCATAAAATTTAATAATTTTTATGGAAATAGCTTAGTGAATAATATGGGTTAGAAACAAATATCAAAACTATCGTAATGCAAAAAAGTTGTTTACACTACAATAGAAATATTTCAACTTTTCTATTTGCCAACATATGAACTAATCAATTTACCGTCTGCGTTGTAAAGCTCCGCATCATCTCTTTTTGAATTAGCCCATATTCCTTTTCCTTGTAACCAATGAAAATCAACTACATTTCTGCCAGAATCTCCGACAACTACACTTGCACCAGACTTCAAAATAAAGTTAGTAAATCTAAAGCGCTGATTACCTCTAACTGAAACAATCTCATAACCTTTTAAGTTAACCGACTTATTATCAAAATTTTTAATCACTATATACTCACGCTTTTTATCTAAATCTACAATTTTAACTTTTTTATCAGCCGAATTTGATGCGTCACCATTATCATCTTCTTTATCCTTATCTTTATCTTTATTCACTTTATCTGGATTAACGTTATCAAACTCATCATGGATAACGTTGCCATTTATAGTGTACGTATAACTATAATGACTAGGAATTTGCGTTTTTGTATTTGGGTAAGTGATTATCGCTAAAAAATCCGTTGCTCCACCAGCATCTCTAATAACTTTTTCCATATATGCTTGGTCACCATGTCGATTCAAAATATAATTTTGAGGTGTGATATTATAAGCATTACTTACACCACCTAGAGAATCAGCTATAACATGACCCTCATCAAGATATTTAGACTCTGTACCAGGTACTTTCGCCTCATCCCTATAATATCTACCTTTACTTGTTACTTTTTCATTTTGCTCATCTTGTAGCACAATTTTTTTCGCTTTAACCATTACAAGTTGACCATATTGATTAGTATAAGCATAATATTTTCTTTTACCAAAACCAATATCAACCTTAACATTAGCTTGTCTTTCCCCAGATAAGTCTCCTCCATCTACAACTATCAGTTTGTTTTTTTCATATTTTTTTAAATTTGCGTTTTCTGCCTTTTCACTTAACAATACCCTATCTTCTTTAGTCAAAGTTGATAAATTATCATAATACGCGAAACTAAATAAATTACCAATAAACCCAAGTATTATTATCAAAAACACAGATATTCTAAACGACTTCTTTAACATAAAAATTCCCCCTATTTCCTTACATAAATTTAATCCAATTTATTCATCAACCTTCATCCCATATTATTCACAATTTCCATAAAAATCTCGTCAATCTTTACACAATACTCGCAAAATAATATAAGACCATAAAACTTTATCTATTTTTTAAGTTTTTTAAATCATTTGATGAATAATACAAGTTAAAACTTCTTACTTGATACTACTATCTGACAACAGTTCTTGAACCTTATAAATTTTGTCAAGACGGCCTTTAGTAATATCATCAATGTTACCGTCAAACCAAACTCTAACCTTTTTACCTGTTAAATTATCAATATCAGATTGAGCTAAAACCCCTTTTAAATTAAGTTCTAAAACCCCATCTGCACCAATTTCTGACTTACCAGCATACATATCTGGATAGTCAATAACTTTAATTTTTACAGGATTAATAGAGCTGATTTCTCCCTCAAAATTTGCTACCGATGACGGTATATCAGTCAATTTTTTATCAACATCGATAAAAATAACATATTCGCCATCAATTAAAACATGAACCACTCCCTCTCTTCCTTGATACTCAAATCCCTTACCGAAATTTGATTCATCATCATTGGTCGGCACTTGATTTGCTTTAACAGTTGTTTTTATTGTTCCATCTGGTGTACCACACCTAAGGACAGAACTTACATAACCACTATCCTTGCAAACAATGCCTCCAACTTTTACCATACGTGTTTCTACCTTTTCTGAGTTACTATCACCACCTTCTTTAAAAATTCCCATATTAGCACATGCTGTCAAACAATTTATAAGTATTACCAGAGAAATAAGTGATGCTATTAAATTCTTATTCATAACCTACCTCCAAAAACTTTATATCTTTTCACTTTTAATAATCTTCCATTTACCATTAACTTTTTCTAAATCAAATTTATATAAACTATCTTTAGTCTGTTCGATTTCTTTATAAAATTTATCCATATCACCATTAAAGCCAACTTTAACGACAGCCTTATCACCTGTTACTTTACTATCAAATGTCAAACTATTTTCTAAACCAATTGCTGTATTAGTCAACACCTTATAAGCATAGCGATAAGTCCTCTTAAAGCCAAACTCAGCTAGTTCGTTTATCCTTTCGTCTAAACCTTTAATTTTTAAATACTTTCCTGTTGCAAGTACTTTTAAATCACTTTTTAAATATGTCAAAAATAGATACTGCTTAACAACTTCATCAGGCGTAGTTGGGTATTCTTTAGTATCGATTTCTCCCTCTTTAAAAGCCTTGTACGGATTTTTTTCAAAATTAAGCACTAACCTTATCGGAAAATAAAAACTGTCATATGATTTTTGCTCAGTAGCATAACAATCATATACGCCATCATTATCACTATCTAAAATTTCTGCAAACCCTGCCCCTGATGCAAAACTATACTGCTCAACAATCGATTTAATATCATTCGGATTTATCTCATATAGAACAAAACCAGTATTTACACTTTTAACATAAAGATGATAATTCTGCTTATCCTTTATTTTTACAATTTCCGCTTTTTCCGCCATAACATCTGAACATTGCATAACAAATTTTTTAGTACACTTGGTTAACTTTTCATCAAAATCAACATAAACTATATTATCACCCACACCACCAAAGGCATCTTTACAAATTAATATCCCCTCTTTTATACCATCACTGTCAAAATCTTGATAAGTATCAAAAATTACAGGGTCTTTACCTTTATCATAATTCAGTTCATCATGGATAACAGAATCAGCTAACTTTCTTAAACTAACATCATAGTCTAAATCATCATTACCTTTCATTTGTTTATAAAGTCTTAAACACAATGCTAACGACTGCTCTCTAGTTACATTACCTTGTGGGTCAAGCCTGATACCATCACCTTTCAAAATACCATTCGCATTCATATGTCTAACAGCTTTGACTGCCCAATCCGAAATTTTGTCTATATCCTTATAATCCTTAACAAAATCTTTACCATTTATAACTTCTAACGACTTAGGATTTATTTTTTCTATTATTCTATACAACATAGTACAAAGCTGCTCTCTAGTTAACGTTGCATTAGGCTTAAAAGTATCAGCCGAGACGCCCTTGATTATGCCGTAACTATACGCCCTTTCAATAAACTTATTATTCTTAGCATCAACAAACGGATTAGGCTGTTCAGCTGGTAAATCCATCTTGTATAAATCTGATAAATTTTCATAAGTTACAGCCGCAATACCAGCAAAATCTTCTCTAGTAGCTGGCTTATTAAAAGCCTTTTCAAATATTGGAAGTTTCTCATTTCTGGACTTAACTAAACTATACATCTCTAAAACTTCTGCCTTAGCCCAATCTGAAATCGTATTATTTTTTTCGATATCATCATTACCATACGCATAACTTGCTAAACCATATCCCGCTACACAACTATACAAAACACTTAAACTCAATATAATACTAAGTAATTTTTTCATACTAACCTCCACAATATAATACACATTAAAACTAAATATAAAAAAACCCCGTTCACTTATACATCAACTACATTGTAAACATCGGGGCTTTCTATTATAATTTATTTAAAATAAAACTAATTATCGCTTGCCGTTTCCTCAGTTGAATTATTTACACTAACAGTTTCCTTATCAATTAATTTAGAGAATAAAGGTATGACGATGATAACGATAGCCATTCCGAAGCATAGCCAAAAACCATATTCAAATTTTACGCTATCCATATCCTTTACACCACTTTTATTAAGATACATAATACCTGCACCCAAAATACCTTGTAAAGAAACTATTATTTTCTTAACTATATCTTTCATTGGTATAAACGAAACTATTACTGCAATAGCAAATAAAATCATCATCACAATACCAACTGTTTTAAGTTTACCAGTCATACCAGTCGACTTTTCAACTTGACCTAACAAAGATATTGTAACCCATGGTAAGAAAGTAGAAACTGCACCTAAAATAGCAGCTACAAGGACTATAAACTTACTTTTTTTCATATTACTACCTCCAATATACTGTTACACAAGATGTATATCGGCATATTAAAGTGTTATTTTAGAATTATTTTAATTTTCTTTAATAATTAATCAAGAATGTTAAAGTTTTTTAACGTTGATTGTTATTACAAACATACAATCAACAGTAGTTGTTATTGTATAAATTAGCAAAATAAATATATATAGCCTATACCCCTAATTAATTTCTATAAAACTTTTATTAAAAATAATTTATTATACCCAAAAAAAAACGCCACTATTGTAGCGTTTAACTAGGAAGATAATTTAAAATTATTATCCAAATCACATATAAAAAATTAAATATATCAAAATTACTTAAAACTTGCCTTACGGTTTACAGCCCTAATATACGACATCATACCCTTCCAACAAATGATTGCAACAGCAACCAGAACAACTGACATAGCTATTGAAATAAAAAATGAGCTTACAGGAGATAAAGTTTCGCCAAAATATCTAAATTGAACAAACGGAACTTTGTAACCAAAAAAAGACGTTATTAAATAGAAGATAGCGGCTAAAGGAACAAAAATTCCACAACCAACAAAGACTATCGAAATTATTGCTAAACAAGGTATAACTACCAAAATACCAAACGATGTTAATCCCCAATACGATACTATTTGCATAAGTTTCTTTAACGTAAACCTATCATCTTTTACAATATTTTCACCTAGATACGAACTAGCCAAAATTTTAGGACTTCCCAAATGTTTGATAATTTGTTCACTAGTCATCGCTTTTTCACTTTGCATTTCTATAATTTGACTTTTTAACTCACTAATAATATCAATTTTTTCACTAGTAGGCATTGCACCTAAATATTTTTGTATATCAGCCAAATACTTTTCCAATATCTTATCCATTAATCTCACCTCTTTTAATTTTTTCTATTGAACCAACAAGTAAATCCCATTCTTGCAACATTCCCGACAAATATTGTTCTCCCAGCTCGGTAGTAGAATAATACTTACGTGGTGGACTCCCTTCAACATTTTGAATCCACTTAGCTCCTAAAAACCCTTCTTTTTCTAAACGTCTTAATAGCGGATAAACTGTGTTTTCTGAAACAGATAAACCAGGATATTCATTTAAAATTTTTATTATTTCATAACCATAGCACTCTTTTTGCTCTAGCAATATCAAAACACTATATTCTACCGTACCACGACGCAATTGACTTTTCCAATCATCAATATTCATACCTCCTCCTTTCACAATACTTTTCTTGACATAATACAGTATAGCACACAGCACTATTTTAAGCAAGGGTTTTTGCATAAAAAAAACTTTAAATTCCAGATTAAATCTGTCATTTAAAGTTTCACATTTATATAAAAACAGCTACAACAATATTTTATTCAAGATTAAACCACTTAGCAAGCGTTATCTTTCTGCCTTCCTTATCCCACTGATGATAAGAATTAAAAACTTTTTCTACCGAACCAAACTTCTCAACCAATTTATTAATCGCTAAAAAACTTCGCCAATAGTTATAGAAAATAGTTGTAATGTTTTCATCATATGTTTGATAACTAAATTTCTCAATTGTACTATGCCCAAACTTTTCTTCATATATCCTTACTAAATACTCACAAAATTCTTTCTCTTCTACAAATTCAACATCTGTAAAAAAATACTTGCGACTGACATATTCAACCATTCCTTCTTCAAACCAAATAGACTGACTAACATCATCATTATCAAAATCATCTAAAAATAACTCGCTTTGATGAGCTAATTCATGTCCTAATATTTGCAAAATGTGATTATCACTCATATCTTGAAAATGGCCTTTTCCCTTTTCCATCACCTTTTCATCTTTATAAATATCAAGTTGTTTTAAATATAAATCCCTCCAAACAGCGATTTCAGGCGTGTAAACCATCCTTACATCATTGGTATAAGCTGGTAAATCAATTTCTTTAAAAACCTTTGTCGCCATTTCTAAATTAGCTAAAACCATATATTCTGGCATATCAACCACATCCAACTCATCAGCAAGATAAGTCAAATACTCCTGTATTTTATCTGTATTATTATTTGCAAAATTCTGATACAACGCAAGTTCGTTTGCATCAGATACTGAATACATATACTTCATATAAACCTCCAACATTCTTAAAACCTCTTAAATAAAAGCACAATTCATTCTTTAGCACTAACAGAATTTTTCTATTAACTTACTAAATCGTACATTACGTCCTTCATCAAAATACTTCTTTTCGTAATACTTTTTGTATTTTGCAAAGTTAAAATTTTTTACTTCCACAACCACCATTATCTAAACATAATACCTAGATTGAGCCATATACATATTTTCATATTGACTGCCCTGCTGGTTTATTAAATCAGCATGACCACCATATTGAACAATCTCACCTTTATGAAAAACCGCTATTTTGTCACACAGTTTACAACTCGATAAACGATGCGAAATATATATCGCAGTTTTATCCTCGACCAAATCATTAAACATATTATATACTTCAAATTCAGCAATCGGGTCTAACGCTGCTGTCGGCTCGTCTAATATCATTATCGGCGAATTTTTATAAATAGCTCTAGCGATTGCTAATTTCTGAGATTGACCACCCGAAAACTCCACACCGTCTTCATTAAATATTTTATAAATGTGTGTATCTAAACCTTTCGGCAATTTTGAAATAGCCTGCTCTAAACCAATCTGCTCAATAATACCTTCCACAGCACTATCCTGCTGACTTAAATAATCAGTTAACATAATATTTTCCTTAACGCTAAAGGCAAATAACTTAAAGTCCTGAAACACCGCTCCCAATAATTTACTATACTCCACGTAATCATACTGATTTATGTTAACACCGTTTAAAAGAATTTCCCCATCAGTCGGCTCATACAACCTAGTTATCAACTTTATAAAAGTAGTCTTACCCGCTCCATTTAAGCCTACCACTGCCAATTTTTCTTTATCCCTAATCTCAATATTTAAATTTTTTAATGTGTATTCGTCACTTCTTGGGTACTTAAATGATACATTTTTAAATTCTAGATTAAAGCCACTGCCATTAGCTATTTTTTTACTTCCTTTTTTAATTTTAGACTTTATCTCGCCAAATTCAATATAAGATTCGAGTAATTTACACATTTGTCTTAGCTCAATCCAGCTTGAACTGAACTCTGATAATGTCGTACTAAATTTAATCGCGGCAGATACATACATCGCAAAAGAACCTAATAATATCTGCTTTTTATATACCTTATAGGTTATATATGAATAAATAAAAGCCATCTGCAATTGAACGTTGACCTTGTTAACTGAATAATAGCGATATATTTTCTTATATTTTGCCTTATATTCTTTACCTAACTCGGCATGCTTATTTTCAAATCTTTCCATGATAAGCGGACTAATATCATACAGTCTTATATCTTTCCCAGTAGAGAAATCATAAATTAACCCGTTAAAATATTGAATACATCTATTTAATGGTATTACTGTATCATATATCTTCAACTTTAGTTCTTGCGCTTTTTTATATAAAACAAAATTAACCAGAACTACTAAAATCATAAATAAAACAATATACAAATCTAAAATTGCAATTATACCAACGAGTCCAATCATCATTATGATATTTGTAAACAATTTTATGATGCCACCAATCATTCTCTCAAGTACCCGCTGATTAGTAATACCATACATCGCTTTTTCTTTTAGATCCAATACTACTGGGTCCTCAATTTTTTCAAAATCCATATCCATTATTTTTTTACCAATATGTAAATTAAAACCATTGATAATTTCCTTGTTTTTGATATCAAGCACGGTGTCGAACCATTTATTTACTAAATTAAGAATAAGATTACCAATCATAATCGACAGCACCAAGCCCACAAACACCTCTGTTCGCTTTTGATTTACAAGTTCATCAATAATAAATTTAGGTATTATAATATTGATAAATGGTATGCACGCCTTTATCACAGCCGACATTACCATCATTGGTAGATACGTCTTGGAAATGCTATGTGTTTTTTTCATAAAATATAACGTCGTAGCAAAATCCTTTTTTAACTTAGGAGTTGTAGCTTTATTCATCCTACACCACCTCCTTATAATAGTGTGCCTGCACATTAAACATCTCAGCATATTTACCATTTTTACTTAAAAGTTGTTCATGTGTACCATATTCCTCAATTTTTCCATTTTCAAAAAACGCTATCGTATCACAAAAACGTGTACTTGCCAACCTATGCGAGATAAACAATGCTGTCTTTTTCCCAATCATACTATTAAAACTTTGGTAAATATTATACTCAGCGATTGGGTCTAACGCCGCTGTTGGTTCATCAAGTATAGCGATAGAACCATCTTTATACAAACCTCTAGCAAGTGACAATTTTTGATTTTCGCCACCCGAAAATTCAACACCAGCAGAATCCAATATCTTAAACAATAAAGTATTAACACCATTTTCTAAGGAATTAATTTTATCAGACATGCCAGCCTTTGCAATACTTTCTAAAACATTATCGTTATCAATATTATCTACATTAGTACATGCTACATTTTCTGCAATTGAAAAAGCAAACAACTTTACATCTTGAAATACTACTGAAAACAACTTATAATACTCTAATTTATCAAATTTCGCAATATTAATGCCATTTAATAAAATTTCTCCCGACGTAGGTTCATATAACCTAGTCAACAACTTTACAAGCGTTGTCTTACCCGCTCCATTAATTCCAACTAAAGCCAACCTTTCCCCTTTACCAATCTTAAACGAAAGATTTTCAAAGACATATCTTTCGCTGTTAGGATAACGGAAACTTACATTTTTAAACTCAATTTCATAATTACAATCCATCGGTACATCGACATAACTGTCTTGACTTTCCTTTAAATCCATCTCAATAAAATTGCGGTAATCATTGATATATAAGTTTTGAGCATTGATTGTTGAAATATCATCTAATATTTTTTGCATCCAAGTAGTAAAACTTGCAATAACTGCTGAATACATCAAAAAGTTACCGATAGTCAAAGCACCGCTTAATACATGATAAAGCAGATAAGCATAAACAACACCCTCTCTAATAAACAAGAACGCTAGTTCAAATATAGCAACTTTAAAATATCTATACTTGATATCGCTGTGAATTTTAACTTCATCAGTCTTAAATTTTTGAAATTTATCAACAAGCCAATTACTCAAGTTATATATTCTGATATCCTTACCATAGGCAAAATTATACATAGTATCAAAAATATAATTACCTTTTCTGCCTATCTCTGAAATATCATCTTTTCTACTGTACTCATATTTCTTGACTTTGTTAGTCAAGTAAAAAATAATAGCAACATTAAGTAACAAGTACAATAAAATCCAAACATTCAAAGTCGAAACAATTGTTACATAGCCAACAAAAGCAATCGCCGAGCCAACTAAAGTAAAAAGTTTCTGCAAAACTTCTAGACTTGCAAACGCTGCCCTCTTGGCAGTTTCAATATCATTTAAAATTTTCGCATCTTCAGTATACCGAAAATCCATCTTCATACATTTTTCATTAATCAGTTCACCAAACTTAAAGACAATAACCATAAAACGCGGAAAATATTCTGATTCTAAATACGAATATGCATAATTCAAAACCGATGATACAATAAAATAACCAGCCAATATAACAATAAGTTGATTTACCCGATTCGCCCCTAATAACTCATCAACCAAAAATTTAGGTACAAAAACATCAATAAACGGCAATATAGCTGTAACTATTGTAAATAGTAAAAAGTAAACCAATACTACCTTATCCCATTTACAAGTATTTTTAACTATAAACCATATATTCTATCTTTCCAATCTTTACACTACAATCTAATACTAATCTTAAATTAATATGCAACGTATTTTAAAGATGCTATTTTTCTCAATGTTAGCCAAATGAACACACACACATATATATATATATCCAAGCAAAGGGAACTCCCTTACGCTTCTTACGTCGCTGTCGGTCGTCCGAGCTATCGCTCTCAATAGAATAAGTAATTTAAACTAATTCTTACAAGTAAACTTGACGATTATTTGAAATTACTTATTCTGCTCATTGCTTGGCTTTCGAAAGTAGCGGTGCTTGAAAAAAATTATTTAGCTATATTGAATAGGCACTTTAAATAAATATTAGTATAACATCCTAATCGATATTATAACTTACTAAAAACCACTATTCACAACCGTTGTAGAGATCAACTCACTTTCTAAGGACTGATTATAGCATAACTATCTTTAATTTGCAATTAAACGGACGAAATGTTGCACCTTTGTTACTTAAGCTTTGTTACACCTACATCAAACACCTTTATGTTCTTTCCAAAACTCTATCGTTTCTTTAACATCATCTTCATTCTCAAAAATATTCATTTTTTTTGCCACTTCTATTGCAAAATCAATATGTGAATTTGCTCTTGATGTTATAATATTTTTATCTAACACCACATCTTTATCCATACTATTAATCGACTTAACCTGCTCTAAAACTCCTGCATTTTTTAAAACATCAACACCTGCACAAATACCAGCAACAATACCACCTTGTTTATTTACATTTTTTATTAATTTATATACACTAGGTTTATCAATTTCAGCTACATCACCACCAGGCACAACAAGTAATTCAATTTCCATTGACATTATATCTTCCACAGATTTAGAAACATTAATTGAATACCCCTCTGTTGCCATTATTGATTTGCCATCTATCGAAGCAAAAATAACATCACGTTCAGCAAAATTTAAAAAATAATTTAAAGTAACGATTTCAAATATACAACTTGTATTGTACAATAAAATAACAGACTTCATTACAACCTCCTAATATAGCAATACTATTTGACAAAAAACTAAAAATATTTAACGCAAAACAACACAGAACTAGCAAAAATCAACTTTTACCAATCCTGTGTTATTTGTTCTAAATCACATAACCTATTTTTTCTTTTTAGGTACGTGAATTGACATATCTATACAATCAGCACACGCCTCATACAACGCTTCTGAATAAGTTGGATGACCATGAATGATATCCATTACATCATCAATTGTCATTTCAGTTTGGACAAGTGTTGATGCCTCATTTATAATTTCAGCTGCAACCGGTCCAGCCACATGCACACCAAGTATCTCATGATATTTAGTATCCATTATAACCTTGATAAAGCCTTCTTTCATATCAGACGCTAACGCTCTACCATTTGCTGCAAAATTAAATCGACCGACTTTAATATCGTGTAACTTTCTTGCTTCATCTTCATTTAAACCAACACTTGCAATCTCTGGGAAAGTATATATAGCAGCAGGTGTAGCTTTGAGGTCAACTTTTTTATTGTGACCCATAGCATTTTCAGCAGCTATTTCGCCCATCTTAAAAGCAGCGTGAGCAAGCATTTTAATTCCATTTATATCACCAGGTGCATAGATACCCTTAATTGAAGTTTCCATACGCTCATCAACTTTGATATTGCCTTTAACCATCTCAATATCAATATCTTCAACCGCACTTAAATCTGGCTTACGACCCGTTGAAACAAGCACCTTATCTACAAGTATATCTTCGCTACCATTAAGCCTAATTCTAACCTTGCTACCTTCTTGTACAATTTCAGTTGGTGTAGTATTATTTAGAATATTTATACCTTCTTTTTTGAAACGCTTTGTCAATACATCAGACAAATCTTTATCCATATTACGAATAATATGGTCGCCTCTGATAATTATACTTACATCAGAACCAAATGCTGAAAATGCTTGACCAAGTTCAACAGCAATTACTCCACCACCGATAATAGCCAATTTTTGTGGCACTTCTTTCATATCTAAAATTTGGTCAGAGTCAATAACATTTTCATTATCTATGCCAGGGATATTTAATCTACTTACTTTTGAACCACCAGCTAAAATTATGTTATCAGCATCAATAAGTTCAGTATCATTTACAATAACTTTCTTGTTGGCAGTAACTTTACCAATACCATCGTAAACCTTTACACCATATGATTTAAGTAAACTTGACACACCATTTGTAAGTGTTTTAACAATTTTGTCTTTAACCTTTACCGTTTGATCCATATCAATTGTGAAAGCAGTATTTGATAACTTGATACCTCTTTCTGATGCCTCTTTTATATTATAAATGATTTCAGCATTATGCATATAAGTCTTAGTTGGGATACAACCTCTATTTAGACAAGTACCACCAACAACACTTTTTTCAACCAAAGCAACCTTGCCACCTAGTTGAGCAGCTCTTATAGCAGCAACATAACCAGCAGGACCACCACCAACTACGCAGACATCATAATCGCCAATTCTTTCTCGTCTTGGCTTTTCTTCTTTTTCGCTAGGGTCAGCAATTGACTTAGGTAATATCTCATCCACACTAACATCATCTGGTAACGCCTTGGCTTTATCAACACTTGGCTTACCTGTTTCTGGGATTTCTTCACCCTCTTCGCCAATCCAACCAATCGTACTAACAACTGGTACAATTTCACCATCACCCTCAACAATTTTGAGTAATACGCCAGACTCTTCCGCTTCAACTTCCATATTTACTTTATCAGTTACGATTTCAATAAGTGGCTCGCCTTCTTTTACATACTCGCCCTCTTTTTTCAACCATTTTACTATTTCACCTTCCACCATTTCGCTTCCAGCTTTAGGCATTATGATTTCTGTTGCCATTCTATTCCTCCTTTTTTCTTTGAAAATTTTATGAACTTTAGACTTCTTTCCACTTTAAGATTTACCTTATAGTTTTTGTTTGACATTAATAAATTTATTAAACAAACCACCCACTACTTTATCAGTCTAGCCAATTCATAAAACTTCTTCGAAAAACTATTCATATTACTATCTAACTTATAATTAATAATTATTTCCTATTATATCAACAATGTCACAGGATTTTCTATACCATTTTTAAGAGTTTGCATAAATTTAGCACCTTCTAAGCCGTCTATGACCCTATGGTCTGAAGTAAGTGTCAACGTCATTATCGGACGGACAACTACTTCCTTATCAACAACCACTGGTTTTTCCTGTGTTGCACTTATTGCAAGTATTGCACTATTAGGCTGATTTATTATCGGTATAAAACTATCCACGCCATACATGCCTAGGTTAGTTATAGAGAATGTCGAACCACTCATCTCTTCTGGTCGTAATTTACCCTCAACAGCCTTTGTTATCATCTTTTTGTTAGCTGCAACAAGCTCTTTTAAAGTCATCTTATCTGCATCTTCCACTACTGGAACAAGCAATCCAGTTTCTGTTCCAACAGCAATAGCTAGATTTACATACTTATGTAGGTATATCTCTTTTTCATCATCACTAAGCGATGAATTAATATATGGATGTTTCATAAGTGCTTTGACAACAGCAAACGCTATGAAGTCAGTAACTGAAGCTTTCATACCAGTTTCAGCAATTATCGAATCCTGCACTTTTTTACGTAAATCTAGTAAGTTAGTCATATCAACATCTACATTAACAATAAATGTCGGTGCTTTTAGATATGATTCGGTCATTCGTTTAGCTATTACTTTTCTCATCGCTGTCATTGGTACAACTTCTGTTTCACGTTTAGGTTTAGCTACAACAGCAGTTTCAACAGCACTAACTTCCGTAGTCTTTTCAGCAACCACTTCAGGCTGATGTCCATTAATAAGTGCTAGAATATCACGTTTCATAATTCTGCCCTTTGGACCTGTACCTTTTATAACATTTAGATTTACGCCCTCAACATCGGCAATTTTCTTAGCAAGTGGCGAAATCTTTATCTTGGTATGCAATTTATAATCAATTACATCACATTTATGAACCCTGCCCTTAGGTCCACTACCTCTTACTTCTGATAGATTTATTTTATTTTCTTTCGCATAAAAGCGAGCAGCAGGAGTCGCTCTAACTATGGTTTTGTTTTCCATATTCTCCTCCTATTTTCTATTTACAGTTTTTATAATTGCGTTTTTAATTTCCTCAACGCTTGGTACCATTACTTCTTCTAAGTTTTTAGCTGAAGGTATGTGTGAATCTGCACCAGCAAGTCTGACAACAGGTGCGTCTAAAAAGTCAAAAGCTTCACTTTCTGCAATTCTTGAAGCTATTTCTCCACCAAAACCACTTGTCTTAAACGAGTCATGGCAAATTACTAATTTACCAGTCTTTTTAACTGACTCAACAATCAATTCTTCATCAAGCGGTACCAATGTTCTTGGGTCTAGTAACTCGACATCAATTCCCTCATTGGCTAATTCTTCAGCTGCTTGTGCTGACCTTTCTAGCATTCTACCCCAAGAAACTAATGTTACATCTTTACCTTCTCTTTTTATTTCACCAACACCAATCGGGATGATATTATCTTCGCCAAGTATAACTTCACCTTTTCTACCAAACAAAGCCTTTGGCTCGATATAAATAACAGGGTTATTATCTCTAATAGCACTTCTTAAAAGTCCATAGATATCGTTTGGATTACCTGGCACAACAACCTTTAATCCTGGTATATGACAAAACCATGATTCTAAAGCTTTGGTATGTTGCGCAGCTGCACCTGTACCAGCACCAGAAGCACATCTATATACAACAGGCACTTGCACATCGCCACCCAGCATATATCTCATTGGTGCTGCCTGGTTTACAATTGAATCCATTGCTATTGTCACAAAGTCCATAAAAGTCATATCTACGATTGGTCGCATACCACAAGTAGCTGCACCTGCTGCACAACCTGAAATTGCCGCTTCACTAATTGGCGTATCAATAACTCGTTCCTTACCAAACTCTTCAAGCATACCAACAGTAGTACCAAAGTCACCACCGAAGATACCAACATCTTCACCCATTAGGAAGACTGTTTCGTCTTTTCTCATTTCATCAGTCATCGCTTGCTTAATAGCTTCACGAATTGTCATCATTTTCTTTTCCATGTCTTCCTCCTTAATCCGCATAATTATCTTCAAATGCTACACTGGCTGGTGAAAGTGGTGAAGCCTTTGCAAATTTAATCGCTTCCTTTACCTCAGCCTTAACTTTTGCGGTAATTTCATCTAATTCATTTTCTTCTGCAATTTTATTTTTTAATAAATAATCTCTATATGCTTTATTTGGGTCTTTTAGTTTCCATTCTTCAACTTCTTCTCTAGTTCTATAAGCACCAGCATCACTTGCTGAGTGACCAAACCAACGATAAGTCAAAGCATCAATCAATACTGGACCATTACCAGCTCTTGCATATTCAATTGCCTCACACATAGCATCATAAACTTGTAGTACGTCATTACCATCTTCGATATGGATGCCTTTTATTTTATAAGCACACGCTCGGTCACTGATATTTTCAACCATCATTACATCTTTTTGTGGCATAGATATACCGTATTGATTATTTATAACCATATAGATAACTGGCAGTTTCCAGATAGATGCCATATTTAAGTTTTCATGGAAACTTCCCTCATTTACAGCACCATCACCCATACAACAAACTACTACGTTGTCTTTTTTCTGCATCTTTTGAGCTAATGCTGCACCTGTACTTAAACCATGTCCACCACCAACTATACCGTTACAACCCATATTACCATTTTCTAAGCTATAAATATGCATTGAGCCCCCACGACCCTTGCATTGTCCGTCTGATTTACCTAAAATTTCAGCCATCATTCTATCAATTTCAATACCCTTTGTAATTGTTTGTGCATGACCTCTATGATTTGAATAAAGTAAATCTGTCTTTCTCATTGGATAAATCGCACCAATATTTGCAGCTTCCTCCCCAACAGAATAATGAGTCATGCCATGTACTAAACCTCTTGAATAAAGTTTAGCTAGTTGCATATCAAAATCTCTCGCTAATTCCATTTTCTCATACATCTCTAAATGTTGAGCTTTGGTTAGCTTATCTGAATACTTGCCCATAAAAACCTCTCTTTCGTAATTCATACTAATCTTTATTTTAAACTTATAACTTCATAATCTCTTAGTACCCAATATCAATACTAATTTACGCAAAAAATATTTACTTTTTTAGATAAAAATTTAATTAACAAGTAAAAATCTAAAATCAGCGTTTAAAAAATTAACAAAATGAAAATTGAACATTTTACTTACAGTATAATTGTCGACTATTTTTTATTTTTTTATATAACAAATTAACTATTATTTTATTAAATCAAGTATAATTATTATAAATTTAACCGAATTTCTACATATTATATTTTTCTATCTCCCCATTACTATACTATTATCGTAATAATCATTTATCGCATCAACATGTTGCTTACTTACAATTTCAATATTTTTCATTTCTTCTCTACTAAAAAAACGAAGTTGTAAAGTTTCTTCATTTTTAAAATTTTCTATACCTGAAATATCATCGGCTGTAACTTCATATATCATCCCGATAGGTTGTGCTACATCACCATTGGGATAACTATCATGGTAATTAGTATAAACATTAATCAATCTAATTGGCTCAATTACAAGACCAGTTTCTTCCATAAATTCTCGCTTTAAAGTATCTAACGATGATTCCCCTAATTCCATACAACCACCTGGTAAACCCCAAGTATTTTTATCAGCTCTTTTTTGTAACAAAATTTTGCCATCTTTTTCTAAAATCCCACCTGAAAAATTTAAAAAAATCTTTTCATGCCCGACCTTACTCCTAATCCAACTAATATAATCCATATTAAACTCCTTAAAATTAACAGCTTTATGACTACCATAGCATTTTTATTGCCTTCATCAAACTATACCATATTTAATATCGGTTTATCAATGATTTTTTATATCAATATCACCATTAAAGTGTATAATTAATAAAAAAATTATGTCGATATTTTTAAAACTTAATGATATAATATTATAGAAGATTTAAAAAGCTAGCTACACACAGGGAGGAAATATGTACAACATAGGAATAGACCTCGGCGGTACAAACATTGCAGGTGCTATCGTTGATGACAAAGGCCAGATAATTAAAAAAGCAAGCACCCCAACACTAAGTCAACGTAGTTCTGATCAAATCATCAACGACATCATAAAACTATGCCAAAAGCTACTTGATGAAACCAAAATTAATGATTCTGAGCTTAATTCGATTGGTATCGGTACACCAGGCATAATTGACAATAAAAAAGGCGAAATTGTATATATCAATAACCTTAATTTCAGAAACGTCAACATCAGAGAAAAAATAACAAAACACATCAACAAGCCAATCTACTTAGCAAACGATGCCAATGCAGCAGCGTATGGCGAATTTTTCTTTAATAGCTACCAAGACATCAACAGCTTTATTGCAATCACACTTGGTACAGGTGTCGGTTCAGGAATAATTTTAAACGGCAAAATCCTAACAGGAGCATTTAATGCTGGAGCAGAAATTGGTCATATGGTAATTGTTAAAAATGGCGAAAAATGCACCTGTGGTAGAAATGGTTGTTTTGAAAGATACGCCTCAGCCACAGCCTTAATTAGAGAAGCTAAAATCAGCGCCGCAACACAACATAACTCCACGATCTACACTAGAGTAAGTGGAAACCTAGACAACATCGATGCTAAACTGGTCTTTGACCAAGCTGAAAAAGGCGATGCCCTTGCCAAAAAATTAGTTGATGACTATATCGAAAATCTCGGTCTTGGATTAGCCAATATCATTAACATCTTTCAACCAGAAGTCATCTCAATCGGCGGCGGAATATCAGGTCAAAAAGACAAACTTTTAAAACCACTTATCGAGATTGTCAAACACAAAACTTATGGCGGAGTCGAAATGTACCAGACCAAAATTATGACCGCTAAATTAGGTAACAACGCAGGTCTAATTGGCGCAGCCTTTCTACATCAACAATCTATGTAATACTAATCTCAAGTTAAAAATTCTTATTTATAGGTAACTTTTTATCAAAATTAGCATAAATAACCGAAATAAAGGAAAAAATATGGCAATTAAAACTTCAAATTTTGGCAAACTTAAAAACGGACAGCAAAGCACCCTTTATGAACTTAGTAATAAAGACATAAAGCTTAGCATCACAGACTTTGGGGCAAGTATCCAAGGTCTTAAAATTAAAAACAAACAAAATTTATATTCCGACGTGGTGTTAGGTTACGACAGCGTTGATAAATACGAAAAAGATACAAAAAATTACTTTGGAGCAACAATTGGAAGAAACGCCAACCGCATCCAAAACGGACAATTCACTTTAAACGGCGTTACATATCATTTAGAAAAAAATAATGGCAACCACAACTTACACAGTGGTAAAAATGGATTTAGTCGACAATTATGGCAACTAGATAACACGTTGAGCGATTTTACCAATAACACGCTTTGCCTTAAACTTTATGATAAAGAACAGGACGGTTATTTTCCTGCAAACCTTGACAGCAAGGTGATTTACAGACTTACGCAAAATAACGAAATCATTATAAATTATAAAGCATATAGTGATAAGGATACTATCTATAATCCTACTAACCACAGCTATTTTAACCTTAACGGACACCAAACAGCCAGCATACTAAAAACTCATAAATTACAACTACAAGCCAACTATTACACAGAAAATGATAGCGAACTCATCCCAACAGGCACACTTATCAAAGTCCATGATGACTACTCCTACTTAAACGAAAAATTAATCTCCACCAACCTCGATACCAATTTTGTAATTAACCAAGATTTAATTTTAAATAATATAAATAAACTGACAACTAGTAACGCTATCGCCAAACTAACAGGTATAAACAGCCAAATAACTCTGGAAGTTTACACAACAGCACCTGGTATCCAAGTTTATACAGGGGAATT